>Ga0153920_1000041_pt1 | contig 57700 bp, 51 predicted proteins | sample TSNJ004MetaG_FD_104713 | JGI IMG/M metagenome (GOLD analysis project Ga0153920, IMG submission 104713) | Attine ant fungus gardens microbial communities from New Jersey, USA - TSNJ004 MetaG | ecosystem: Host-associated > Fungi > Mycelium > Unclassified | place: USA: New Jersey, Brendon T. Byrne...
GAGTTATGAATAGCAGCGATGACAACGCGATCATTGAATACCTCTCGAAGACCGGGGAACAGTATGCAGCAATGAGTGTAGACCTGGTGTGGAGCAAAGAAGACAATGATTGGCGCCTGGATCTTAGTAACAGCGAACCTACTTGGAACGTAGTGAGTGACCCCAGTTCCTACACCGACTTCAAATAGGTGAATGTGATGGCTAATCAGGCAAGCTGCGAGTGGTGGCAGGTCGGCTGCAAAATAGGTGATGGCCTGAAGAATCTCGCTGATAGTGCGATCACTGAGTTTGTGAAGTCTCTCTACGAGGGTGCGTTGGCGTTTGTGGCTCAGGTGTCGACGTTTTGGATGGATACCCCTAGCCCTGACGTTGATAACGCTGCGGTGGCTAGTTTGCGGGCTGATATGTCCTGGTATGTAGCCGGGTTCGCCATTCTTGGTTTCCTTCTCGGGCTGATCAAGCTGATCATTTCTCAGGATGTGAAGAACAGTCTGATTGGGCTCGCGACGCCGATTGTGAACCTGATTCTGGCGACTGCTGTTTACGCGGCGGGGATCGGTTTACTGCTCACAGCCTCGGATGAGTTCTCGAAGTGGATTGTTGAACGATCCACAGGCGGGGAAATTGACCTGACTCAGATGCTCACTTCGGGCACCGCGTTATTAGCGAGCCCTGGTACCGCGTTCTTGCTGTTCCTCTTGTTGCTGCTTGGTGCGGTCATCAACCTGCTATTCATGTACTTCCGCGACGTGATGTTTTTGATCCTCTCCACGTTCATCGTGGCGTTAGCTGCGGCCAGTGGTTCAGAACAGGGGCGTCAAGCATGGCGCAAAGCTAATGGCTGGCTGATCGCGTTGCTGTTGTTCAAGCCCGTAGCGGCGGGCATCTACTCGCTGGGCTTTCGCATGTTGGTCCAAGGTAGTGCCCCGGAAGGGGAAGAAGCGACGATTCCTGAAGCGATGCACTCCACACTGATTGCCTTACTGATCTTGTTGTTAGCGGCGTTGGCGTTACCTGCGTTGGTGAAGTTTATTGTGCCGGCGGCTGGAGCCGGGGCGGGCGCTTTCTCTGGTGGTGCGGCCCTGGGGGCCGGTGTCACCCTCGCTGCGGGCGCCGCTGTTCTGGCGGGAACTGGCGGTGCAGCAGCTGCGGCTGGCGGTGCCGGTGCAGCTATGAGCGGGACCGCGGGCGCTGCTGGTGGATCTGTGAGTGCTGGTTCTACCGCTGCGGGAGCGGCCGGCGGTGGTGCTGGCCTTGGTAGTGGTTCTGCTGGAGGGGATGGTGCTGGCCCTGCTGGTGGTGCCCCGTCTGGTGGGGTAGGTTCTGGTGGTTCTGGTGCTGCCGATGCCAGTAGCGGCGCTGATGCTGGTTCTTCAGCTTCTGGAGGTACATCAAGTGATTCGGGTTCCAGCTCCGGCAGTTCACTTTCCTCTTCCACCGGTAGTAGTTCGCCGGCTTCTGAGTCGGGGGTGGTGACTGGCCCGGCTGCAGCTGGATCTTCTAGTACAGGTGCGACCGCTGGCGCTGGTTCGACGGCTCCAGCTTCTGGCAGTGACTCCGGTGCTTCGGGTGCTAACTCGCCTCATTCCTCTGACCCTTCGGATAGTGGCGCGCCGGTGGGTGGCCCCTCGGGTGCGAAACCCGGCCCCAAGGCGAGTGAGGCGATGCAGAAGATGGGGGATGTGAAAGGCCTCGCCGATGGGGCGAATCCTAGCAAGCTCGTAGATGAGGACGGCGACTAATCATGGCAATCAGTGATGTGCGGATCGAACCGAACACTTTCGGCAACCTCACCGTGCCCCGCCGCTCAGGCCTGTTGGGCTTATCGATGGGGCAGAGCTTGATGCTGGTGCCTATCGTGCTGATCGTCATCATCGCTGCAGCTCGTGGCTGGATCATGGCCGCAGTCATCATCGCTCTGGCAACCATCCTGGGTGCCGTGTTGCTGCTGGTGACCAAGAAACAAGGTCGTTCAATTTATGGGAGAGTCATGCTTCGTCTAGCGCAGCGGCAAAAAGTCGCTTCCAAAAAGCACGTGTACCTCGCCGGCCCCACAGGATTCACCCCTGACGGTCAAGTTCGCCTTCCTGGCCTAATGGCTAAGTCTCAGTTGACCGAGTCGATGGACTCCTACGGCAACCCGTTCGGGCTGCTCCGGTTGTCCTCGCGGGGGCACCACAACTACTCGGTGGTGCTTGAATGCTTCCCGAACGGGGATAACCTCATCGACCAGTCCGATGTGGACCACCAGGTCGCGCACTGGGCGAACTGGCTCACCCAACGGGGCTTGGATGAAGGTATTCGCGGGGCATCGGTCACCATTGAATCCTCCCAAGACTCCGGGCTGAGGCTACAAAAACTGTTGGCCGATAACCACCGGGAGGAGGCGCCCCAGTTCGCGCAACAAGTCGTGCAGCGGATCGCTCAGACTGATCACTCCACCGCCCCTGAGGTCGTAGCCCGCATTACCCTGACTTTTGATGGTCGCCGCCTTGATGGGAAGACTGGGGACCGGGGCATGGAAGACATGGCCGAAGAAATCGGCAACAAACTTCCAGGGATCATGTCCGGGCTGGCGAACACCGGGGCCGGGGCGGTACGCCCGAACACCGCCCAAGAAATCATTGACTTCACCCGTGTCGCCTATGACCCCACCACCGCGGTCGCGGTCGAAGAAGCCCAGGCCGATGGCGGCACTGGACTCGCATGGGAGGATGCTGGCCCGTCGTTCGCGGTGGACGCGTTTGATCACTACCGCCATGACCGGGCGGTATCGAAGTCTTGGACGATGTATGAAGGCCCACGTGGGGCGTTCATGTCCAACTCGTTGGCTCGCCTCACCGCTCCCAGCGAAGGGGCACTACGTAAACGGGTCACCTTGCTGTATCGTCCGATTCCGGCGGATCAGACCTCCACGGTGGTGGAGAACGAGCAAAAAGATGCCATGTTCTCTGGGTCGCAGCAGCGCGTGTCCGTGCGGGCACGCCAACGCCTGGCCGCCGCACAGAAAACCGCGCAAGAAGAAGCCTTGGGTTCCGGGTTGACCCGGTTCGGATTGATCGTCACCATCAGTGTGCGGGACGAAGCGGAGCTGCGAAAGTTTGACCGCACCGTCCCGGGAATGGTGTCCCACGCGAAACTGCGGGTGCGTGAAGCGCTGGCGAACCAAGCGGTCACCTTTCAGGCCGGTCTTCCGTTGGGCATGGTGGTGCCGGATCACATGATGATCCCCGACGAACTGAAGACGTGGTTCTAATGACTCCCCTGAAATTGTCCAAGAAGCACCCACAGTCCGCCGATCCCCATAGCCTTACTCTGTCCAAACGCGACGTGGCCCGTTTGGAACGTGCCGCGAAGAAAGCTGCCCCCAAACCTGTCAAGGAACCGGGCCTGCTCTCTCGTTTGTGGGCGGAGGGTGCCCAGTCCCGTGGTCGTCCAGGGGATGCTGGGTGGAACCGGCGTGGCGGTGGACCAGTGAACTATATTGAGAACCCCGTAGAGATCCAAGGCTCGGCCGTGCAAGTGTGTGGGCTGTGGCCGTTCGTCAACGGGGCCGGCCTGCCCACCATTGGGGTGCCGTTGGGCAATCACCTGCTGCGCGGCACCCTGGTCACCGGGGACCCGATTTCATGGTTCCTCAACGGCATCATTTCCAACCCTTCCGCGTTCATCCTCGGCCAACCCGGGCTGGGTAAAACCTCATTGGTCCACCGACTACTGGCCGTGCTCACCGCCTGGGGCGTCGTGCCAATGATCCTGGCCGACTCCCGCCCCGATTACGTACCGCACATCCGGGCTTTGGGTGGACAGGTCATCACCTTCTCCCCCGGCCAAGGCCACCTCAACCCCCTGGATCTGGGGCCGCTGGTGGCCAGCCTGAATGAGATTGAAGAGGACAAGGCCCGCCATATCGCGATCCAAGAAATGATCAGCCGCCGCCGCTCACTCATGGAAGGCATCGCCTCCATGATGCTCGGCCGGCCCTTGAAAGCCCACGAATCCACGTGCCTGTCGGTAGCGATCAACGAACTGGACCCCGAACTACGTCACGCACCGCTCATTGGGGAACTGGTGGACTTCATCCGCTCCCGCCCCGAGAGCTTGCGCCAAAACGTGTTGGCCTACGATGATGACCACGAATACGACCAACGCCTCCAATCACTCCTGGACGCGCTGATCAACCTCGGCCCCTCCGGCGCCTACGGAGATATGTTCTCCCAACCATCAGACGCGCACATCACCCCCGGCGTACCAGTCGTGTTCGACATTTCCGGGGTCAACGAAAACGACTCAGTGCTGGTCGCTGCCGTGCAGTCACTGTGCTGGAACCTGGGCTCAGCCACCGTGTCAGCGGAACAGCATCTAGCGGCAGCAGGTAAACGTAAGCGCCGCACCTACTTCCTGGTCATGGACGAGCTCTGGCGCATCCTGAGGGCCTCGGATGACATGGTGCACTTCATCGACACCATCACTCGGCTGAACCGAGGCCGCGGCATCGGGCAGGTGATGATCACCCACACCATGAACGACCTACGCCTCTCTAAAGAACACTTGACCTCGACCGCGTGGGGGTTCGTGGAACGCTCCGCCCTCGTGTTCTTGGGTGGGTTGGCTCCTTCGGAGATGGGCAACCTGGAAGAAGTGTTCGCCCTATCCTCGAAGGAAAAAGCGTTAATGACTGACTGGACCGGCGAAGCGGTCGTTGACCCCAAAACCAACAAGGCCTCCCGCCGGCCCGGTGCGGGGCACTTCATCATGAAAGTGGGCAAGAACCCGGGCACCCCGTTCGTCACACAGCTGACCGACTTAGAGTTCGAGATCTCAGATACCAACCGGGGTTGGGAGATGGTCAAATAATGTTCACCTCTGACCCCCGCTCAGGACGCAAAAACCAGCCAGCGACCAACGACACAGCGTGGATGCTTGGCGGGGGTATCCTCGCCCTCGGCATTGTAGGGGTGATGCTGTGGACGGTCGGGGCAATCCTCGACCCGAGCGTTCCGCAGTCCTCGAAGAACCCAGTAGAGATCCTCATGGATCAATCCCGCGGTTACCTACCCGTCGGCGGTCTGCAGGTCACCGTGTTCATCCTCGGGTTGCTGCTCCTACTAGCGGTGATCATGATGCTGATCGTCGTCTGGCGGCGCAACCGGGGCACCAGCTCCCGGGTGGATCACCTTGCCAAGGAAATGGGGCACGCCAAAGACTTCAAAGCGCTGGAAGAGCCAGCAGCACGCAAGGACGCTGAGCGCCTCGGAGCCACCAAAGCCGGCACCGGGGTGCCGCTGGCCAAACTCGTCAACAACCGCAAACCCTTGTACGGCTCCTATGAATGGGTGCAGATCTGGTTGATGGGGCCACGCGCCGGCAAAACCTCGTGTGTTTGCGTCCCCCAGATTCTCGAAACCGGTGGACCAGTACTGGCCACCTCGAACAAGCGCGACATCGTGGACATGACTCGTGGCCCCCGTGCCCGGGTCGGCACAGTCTGGGTACACGATGTGCAGGGCATCATCGGGGAAGAACCCTCCTGGTGGTGGAACCCTCTGTCCTTCGTGACCGATATGGAAACAGCGGAGAAACTCGCTGACGTGTTCCTGGCCTCGGCCACCGACGCCGGGGCCAAGCAGGACGCGTATTTCGAATCCGACGGTAAACGGTTGCTTTCTCACCTGTTTTTCGCTGCCGCGGTCGGCCAGTGTCCGATTACTGACGTATTCGCTTGGGCGCAAGACCCTGAGGATTTCACCGCCCGTGACCTGCTCAAAGCCCGCGGGCATCTGACTTTGGCCCAGTCCTTGGAACAGATTCAGAAGCTCACCTCGAAGCAGCGCGACGGTGTGTATGGCACGATGCGCCCGTGGGTAAACGTGCTTTCCTATGACAAAGTGATCCCCTGGATCCGGAATATGGGGATCAAACGGCCCGAGTTTGATCACCGCAAGCTAGCCAACGGCACCGACACCCTCTATCTCATCTCGAAGGAAGGTGGCGGCTCGGCGCGGGCGATCACCGCAGCGCTGGTCATGGCCGTGATGACCGCAGCGGAGAAAACCGCAGCCCGCCAACCAGGTGGACGGTTGAAAACCCCGCTGACCGCCGTACTGGATGAGGCAGCGAACGTGGTGCGCTGGCGCGAGCTACCGGATGCGTATTCCCACTACGGCTCCCGCGGCATCGTGGTATCCACTTTCTTCCAGTCCTACAGCCAAGGTGTAGAAGCCTACGGGGAGAAGGGCATGAGTAAACTCTGGGGCGCCGCTAATATCCGGGTCGCCGGATCTGGCCTATCTGATGATAAGTTCCTGCCGTTCCTGGTGCAGCTCATCGGCGAACGCGACGTACTCAAACGCTCATCCAGCACCAGTGGACGCACCGGACGGTCGGTGTCGAGCTCAATGCAACGAGAGAGGATCTTGGACGTAGCCGACCTCGCGGCGTTACCTCGGGGCCGCGCGATCCTTACCAGCTCCGGGCTGCCTGCAGGACTGATCGAACTACAGCACTACTCCACTAAATCCTACGCGAAGAGTGTGGAAGACTCCGGAAACTACTACGAGAGTGCGCGAAAAGATCATCCTTATTAGGAGATGGAACACAGCAAAGTTAAATAAGCAGATTGTACTTCACAGACTGTAAAATCTCTATTATTACGTCGAAAATTTATCTCTCTTTCGAAAATAAAACGTCTAGCTTGTAAGCTACTGGCGAACTATACGCTCGGGTGCTGGGGAGCCGAAGAGTATGAGCTCCTTCCCTTTAACATGGGATTGAACGGTAGAGAGACTCGCATCTTGCTGCGCCTTCAACTCGCTTCCCCACACTGTCATTAGTGGGGATTTTTTGTTCAATAAACATCCAAGGGAAGACTCTCAGCGCCCAATTGCTCGAACGCAGTCTAGCGATGGGGATTGCCGGCTCACACGGCGTCAACAGCAACGACTCAAGGCGTCGTTCTCACCCCTACGCCGAGCTCTAGCATTGAGTACCGCGTTAGTTTTGCTCGGAAGCGTCGCTTCACCCGGTATTAATAGCGCATACGCGACAACATTTCAGACGGTTAATCCTGAAATTGAGGCCTCCGAACCTGCTGAAGTGAGAGGACCGCAGGAATCTTCTCCGGTTCCTCCTAGCCCATCAGAAGAATCTCCCTCACCTAGCAGTAGCGTTCCATCTCTTAGTCCGGAACCTAGTCTGACTAAAGAGCCAGTTCAACCCGCACCAACTTCGGGGCCTTCACCCAGCTCTACTCCGCTAGAAAAAACGGAGCAGCAAGATGACCAGCCAGAAACTGTAAACGATAAGCCTGAGGAACAGAAAGCTTCGCTACTGGAAGCTGAGCCTGAAGCGGCACCAGCAGCATTTCGGCCTATCTGTGAACCCGGGTACATTTACGGGGTAACAGCCAATGGACAAATCAGAGAAGTGTCCCCAAACGGGACAGTTTCTAACTTTGGAACACCTGTACCATCACCGCCTGGACAGATTAATGGTCTCGGCATTAGCCCCAATGGGTCATCAGCTTACGCATATGCGAGGACGAGTAACACCCAAGCCGTGGTGTACCACTTCAACACCGATACAGGTGTGTGGACTGCCACCGGCTCGACCGTTAATTCTGGAACCGAACGGCAGGCGAACTTTGTTGCAGGTGCGGTCGACCTAAAGACGGGCAACTACTATTTGGGAGGGTACACCCCGCCAGGGCCCTCTGCACGTTATTTCCAGATCTGGGAGTACAGTCCCGCGAATAATTTGACCAAATACAAGGGCAGAATCAAAGTAGGTCTTGGATCATCTGACACCGGTAACGGTGACATTGCTTTCGATGCAAACGGCAACCTATTCATCATCTTGGGTGTCGGGTCGACAACCACCGTGTATTCGGTCACTGCCGATAATTTGCGTGCAGCAAATGGCGGGGATATTGCCGCATCAGGTGCCCACGGGGTTCCAACGATGAGCGATGTCAATGGTGTCGCTTTTGATGCTGACGGCAAGGCGTACCTCGGATCGGGCCAGAGCTTACTTCGCTTTACGACCCCAGAGTGGGCCCAAGACGGACCTCCGGTAACAACGACCCTTGGGCTACCAGCTAGCATGAGTACCGACCTTGCTTCCTGCGGGTCCCCGCCCACTATTACTATCGAGAAATTCGTTGAAGGCGGCAGAGTAGCTGCTGGCGACCAGTTCAATTTATCGTTACGACGCGGCTCTCCCACTGGCGCGCTCATCGGGTCTGCGACTACAGCTGGAAATGCTAATGGGTTACAGCCCATCCGTATTGGTCCGTTGCCAACGGTACGTAACGTCGAACTACATTTCGCCGAAACAGCTTCAGGCACAACAAATCTGAACAATTACGCTTCGAGCTATCGATGCCTCATCGATGGTGTACAAACGGTTCAGGGTAATGGGACAACAGGGAAAATTACCATTCCTTCCAGTGGGAAATCCGTGGAGTGCCGTTTCTACAACTCTCCGCTCCTCGCCCAAGTGAACGTTAATAAACAGATCGCTGATTCGAAAGGCGAAAACTCCAAACCTGGCCAAAACTGGACCGTGGGTGCCACCGCTGAAGCAACATCCGGCACAATTTCTTCCGCCCCGGCAACGGCAACTCAACAAACCAATGCTGACGGAAACGCTTCTTGGCGTTTTCAATTCGGAGCGAGCAACAACAAGGCGAACCTCAACGTGCGCGAAATCATGCAGAAGGGCTATCGCTTCGATAACGGCAAGTGCGAAGTGACCAAACTGGACGGCACGAAAGCAATAACGACGCTTACCGGCCCAGATTCCAATCCCAACGTTGGCATCACCCCGGGCGACGTCGTGGACTGCACTATTCTCAACACCCTGAAACCCGCCAGCGTATCGATCGCCAAACAGATGCTGGACTTCACCGGGGAAAACTCTCAACCAGTCAAGGGATGGACGGTGGGGGCCTCGCTTGGATCGGGCAGTACTTCAGGAGTGAGTATTAGTACCCCTGCTACCGCGCAAACCGGCGTGAACGGCCAAGTAGAAAAACCTTGGAGAGTCGATTTTCCGAATACCCCTGCTGCCACTGGCAACATCAAAGTCAGCGAAGAAATGCAGGACGGGTATGAGTTCGTACGTGCCCTTTGTGTGATTACTGCCGATGACGGTTCCACCTCGGAGCAACGCCTAACCGACGCCAGTTCAACCCTCACCGGTTTGAAGGCTGGGGATAACGCAACTTGTTCTTTTACGAACAGACCCCTCACCGGCGCTATTACCTGGCAGAAGGTCGATGATGCTGCAGCCCTCCTGTCAGGTTCTGATTGGAAACTCACAGGGCCACAAAATTTCAACAACGCTCAAGCCCTGAATATTGAGGACTGTGTAGCCCGCACCGAAACTGACTGCACCGGGGCTGACCGTAACCCCCAAGCTGGCGGCTTCAACATCGCTGGACTTCCTTGGGGGAAATACAAACTAGAAGAGACAAAGGCACCTGCGGGCTATTACCCCCTCCAGGACCCAATTGAGTTCGAAATCACTGCTACTGCGCTGAACATAGATCTTGGATCAGTGGAGAATACCCGACGTGAAGGCCCAGCTATCCCACTCACTGGCGGTTTGGGACGCGACTTCTTTGGTTTTCTTGGCGGTGGAATCGTCGCTTTAGGCCTACTGAGTGCAGTGATCATCTTCCTGCGTAGACGTCATCAGGGGGTCGCCTAACGGCAAGATGACCACCCTCACTCGCAACTACGCAACAACTTACAGATCTCGAGCATGCTCACAGCATGTCATCCTCCCTAGATCCTCAAAATGGTCAGGGCTAGAAAGGACCATGGAAAACCATGACGGTTAAGAAATCATTGCTACGGCGCGCCACCGCCACTTTAGGGGCCGCTTCCCTTGCCGTGAGTGGCTTGTTGATGCTGGGGTCCCCAGCGATGGCAGCAGCCGGGCCTGACCAGCCAGGCGCACCAAGCAACGGCACTCTCACCATCAACAAATACTCCGGTTCCCCCGTGGGGCCGGGGCAGACACCTAATCCTGATGATCTGCTGGATGGTGTCCAGTTCACTGTCAAGCAGGTCGGCAAACTCACCGGCACCAACTCCTGCCAAGCGATCGACCTGAGCAAAGCTGCTGATTGGGATGGGCTCACTGGGCTGTTTAACTCAGCGCCCGCAGCTCCCGCAGCCCCGTACTGTTTAGTATCTGGCAGTGACAAGGCGCAGTCCACTGTCAATGGGCAGACCGTGTTCAACCTCGGGCTCGGCGTGTACTTCGTGCAGGAAACTGCCCCGGGCGGAAACAACATCGTTTCGAAAGTCCCTGACTTCTACGTCTCAATCCCGACATCTGAAGGTACTACTGGTAACGGCTGGAACTACAACGTCGTTGCTGACCCCAAGAACCAAGTGATGGGCGCACCATCCAAAACCATCGACCCTAACCAGGGTAAGCTCACCGTTGGCAGCGACGTGACCTGGGACTTGAACGTTCCGGTTCCTACCCTGAATAACAACGAAAAGTTCACCGAGGCTGTCATCACCGACACCCTGGACTCACGATTGAAGTATGTGCCAGATTCCAGCGTACTTACCATAGGCGGCACGCGTCTGACTCAGGGCACTGACTACAACGTCAGCGGCAACGCTGTATGGACCTTGACTGCAGCAGGACGCGCCACGCTTAACGCCAACATGGGCAAAGACCTGAAGATCAATTTCAAGACGACCGTCACCTCCGTCGGCAACGGTGCGATCCCTAACGATAAATATGAAAGCAAGTTCAACGGCACAACCGTTCCCGGGGAACAGACTCCCTACACCTACTGGGGTCAGCTCTCTATCCTGAAGACTGATGATTCCAAACCCACCGCTCTGAACCTGGCAGGTGCTCAGTTTCAGGTGTTCAACCTGACTGGAGCTACCTGCCCAGCTGATGCACCAGATGCCGGAGCCATCGCCACCGGCACTTCGAACGCTAACGGTGTGGTGCAGTGGGGACACACCTCCCCTGCCAGCAGCCCCTTGGGGCTATGGATCACGAACGTGAACAATGGGCCGGCTGCACCGGCACCGACCAAGAACTACTGTGTTTACGAAACTGTTGTGCCAGCGGGCCACACTGCTACTCCGATCAGCAACCCCATCACCATTCAGCCCGGTGAGAATAACGTCAACGCCCTTACCGTTGTGAACGCAAAGACTGAAGGACCTGACCTGCCACTGACCGGTGCCCAGGGTACTTTGTTGCTGACCGTAGGCGGCCTGTTAGTTGTCGCCACCGGTGGAGGCCTGATTATTGCGGCACGTCGTCGTCAGAAGAACCAAGACGTGTAAATCCCTCTTCGCTTCCTCCGACCACGGATCACATCTGACGGCGGTGCACGTATGCACCGCCGTCAGATTCTTTTTCAGTAATACAAAGGAATACCGTGAGAAACCACAGACCTGGCCATCGAAACGCTAATGGAAAGAATCAGCGTACCTGGATGTGGCCTAAGCTTGAAACCCTTGCCGTTGTTCTTATCATGGCTGGTGTCATCACCTTTATGTACCCCAGCACTGCTTCTTGGTTCTCGCAGCGTGAGCAATCACGAGTCACGGAGCTGGCTCTCAACGAAATGCAACGCCCTCCGGGTAACAATGCAGACTACCGGGCCGAGCTCCTCAAACAAGCTCATGAATACAATACAGACTTAGCCAGTGGCGCTGTCTACAAGGCCAACGAGAATATCGCCAGCAGTGAGACTGACACCAGCAGCACCTCAATGGCATATAGCGAATTACTCGACGCTTCCGGCAACGGCTTTATGGGACGTCTTCGCTACGAAACTCTCGATATCGATCTGCCGATCTATCACGGCACCAGCGATGAAACCCTACAACGCGGGGTCGGTCACCTTGAAGGGACTTCCTTACCCGTCGGAGGCCAGGAAACTCGTTCAGTGCTCACTGCCCACCGCGGGCTACCTGAGTCCACGTTGTTCACTCACCTCGATAAGGCTTCTGTCGGTGATCGGCTCACTGTGACAGTGCTAGACCAGACAATGACTTATGAAGTGGTAGAAACACTCGTCATTGAACCTGACCAGACTGAAGCTATCCTCCCAGTGGCCAACACCGACATGCTCACCCTGGTTACCTGCACACCCCTCGGGCTAAACACCCATAGAATTCTCGTCAACGCTGTTCGTGTCACCCCCACCCCTGTAGAAGACCAAGCTGTCGCCGCAACGCCACCAGACCTCCCAGGATTCCCCTGGTGGATTGTCATTTTAGGCTCCGTTTTCATTGCCGCCATCGTTTTTATCTGGTGGTCCGGACACGGGAACGCACACCGCAAAATCAAACTCTCCGAGCACTAATCGTTCAATAGAAATTTCGACCCGAACTCATCTTTTAAAGAGGCGATTTTCCTTAGTCTCAGGAATCGCTGCAGGAAAGCAGTAGGAGAGCGGGAACTATTAGCCTCTACAGTTCGCGTATAAATACTTATATGAACAATAGTGTTCACAAGTCATTCTGCTTGAGGGAAGTGATTACGCGGTGCTGTGTAGACCGGGAACGGTTCAGGCAGCTCCGGATGCATCACTTTGTCGTACGCATGGAACGGCCCATCTTCACTGGTGAGCACATTCATGAGCGGGTAGAAGTAGTCCCGAAAGTAGTTCAAGGTCGCCTGGACACCTTCGATCCGTGATTGCTCCCAAAACTCCCATAAGAGCTGAATGAGCGTATCTGCTTCGGGGTAGTCGTACCAGTTCGGGGCCCATCGGTGCCCGGCGCCGCCTAGCTTGCGCAAGTAGTGCGGTAGAGCCAGTTCTTGCAGCCAGTGCTCGGCATCCCGATAGAAGAACTCTGGTTGAGGCTCTACCTCCTCAGCCATGGTTGCTGCGGTGTCGGCTGCTTGTGCCTCAGGTGGGTCATTATCGATCGAACCAAAATCATCTTCGTGATCATCAGGCAGTTTCATCGGGATAAGCCTTGTTCTTTGTTTCGGCCCTGGGGTTGTCCCACTAGCACTTTAGGGCGCTCCGATGTGGCAACTTTCGGGCTTTCGAGCGTCGGCTTCCGGGCGATCGAGGGGTTTTTCGCTCCCCCGGATTTTTCCCGCCATGTCGCCAGGATGCGCCGGGAGGCGTCACTGTGCTGATTCAACGGGATCGCGTGCGGATCATGGGCGCTCGTTTCTGGCTTCTGCCCGGTGCTGAGTTCTTTGGTTTCGGCGGTTTCGGTATTCGCCCGGTCAAGGTTTCCTTCCCCCTCGAACCGTTCGGCTTCGCCCAGGTTCGCGGCCTCGTGTGCCTTGGCCTCTACAGTGTCCTGCTCACGCGTCGCAGCCAGGTCCGGGTCCAGGTTCTCCCGTTTCGGGGTTTCCTCAGCTTCGTTGGTGGTGCCCGACTCCCTGGACTCGTTCTCGTGGCCCTGGGTTGCGTTCAGGCTCTTGGCTTCGGCGTTAGCCCGTTGCCCTGCAAGGTAATCATCCAGGGCGTCGCGTAGCGCGCGATGGCGATCAACCGCCGCGAGCGGATGATCGTTGTTGATCTCCTCCACGTTGATCCCGTACTGGTTGCGGATACGATCAGCGCCGGTCATAAACGCGCGGGCCGCTTCACTGCTCGCACCGTGTTTAGTGGCTAGCTCCAAACACAAAGCCATCCGGTCTGCGATGGCTTCGGAACCGGCTGAGCGCCAAAACTTATCGGAAGCGAAATCTTGGCCAATCATCTGAGCTACGGCACGTTCCCTGGCCTCGCTCACCGCTTGTTCCTGGGCGCGCATGGCTGCACGTCGCTGGGCTTGCTCAGCAGCCTGCATACCTGAGCCCATGACCGTTCTTAGAAGCTGCCCGAAGTCCTGCATGATTTCAGATTCTTCGTGATCGTTCACCATAGCGCACTCTCCTTAGCGTTCGTACCCTGTGTCTCGCGGTTTCGTATCCACCCCGATGCCCGCCAGCCCGTGAACTGGTGGGGCGGTGCGGGCCTGTTCCTGTTCGATCTTGCGCATCTCGGCCCGCACGATCCTCTCGGCGTCGTTGATCAGCCGGTCAACGCCAGCGGCGAATCGTGGCCGATCCTGACGCAGGTTGTTCTCCAGCATGAGCCGGCCCAACCGTCCGGCTTGTTTGGCCACGGCAACCCAGCCCCGGCCGTTGCCGGCAGCGAACCGCTGGTTCAGTCGTGCTGCGTACCGTGCGTTACCGATGCCCTGGGTGGCACGAGCGTAGGACACCGACAGCTCGTGCAGGGTTCCTGGCTTGTTACGCTCGAATTGCAAGGACAGGCGAGCGTAAATGTTCGCCAAGGTATCAGGACCGGTCTTATGGCTCATCATGCGTTCCAACTGCGCCACCGACAACGCATGCCCCTTCGTGCGGAGCTTCAACGCCGGATGATGAGAGGAATGCAGCGAGACAAGATATGCGTCAGCAGCAGGCTTCCCGGCAGCTCCGAACCGTTGGTTAATATCGGGCCACCCTAACGTGCGGTCGATCTTTGAAGGGGCGTACCAGACCGCTTTTCCATCGGCTTTGCCGTGGCCCATGCTCACCCGATAGCCCCGGACTTCGGTGTTCGAACCCTTCTGGAAACTCGGGGCGATGTGCACCCCGTGATCCTGGGCATGGCGCAAGTATTCTTCGGCAGAATTAGCCGAAGCAAGCGCTGCTCTCAGCCGGCGCTGCAGCTCGAACTTCTCCGAGACGACCAGGTTGTTTCGTTCGGCCCTGGCACGCTCTGCAGGCTTCTCCCCCGCCAATCCCTGGCCGTACTCCTGGGATTCCAACCGCGGCAACCCGTACTCTAATTCCAGTTCACGGCACGCAACCTGAGCACGGTGAAAATCATTGTGCGTGTTCGCTTTCGTTCCATCCTCACGCACCAGCGAGACCACAAGATGGATGTGGTCATTACCGTTCTTCGATACCCCGTGATGCACCGCTGCCCAGCGCGAGGACTTCGCACCGTCCGGGTCAACAAAACCCATCTTCTCCACGAACGCGTGGGCGATCTTCTCCCACTGCTCATCCGGCACTGTCCCGTACCCTGCATCAAGCGCCAAGGAGCAATGCCATACCTGCGCATCCTTAGACCCCACCCGGATCTTCTTACCATTCTCATCGGTAAGAAAAAGACCGGTATCTTCATCCTTCGCGTACACAGGCTTCGTCACCTCGGTGCCATGAATCTTGCGCGGTGCATCCAACAGTTCAGCGATTTCAAACGCATCATACTTCGACAGCACAGTTCCCGGGGCGTAGGCGAACGTCATCCGATCATCGCCGGCGATCAGCCGCTGATTCTCGTGCTCATTCGCACGTCCCGGCCCAACCAAGTAGTTCATCAGACCTGCCATACGGCCACCACGGGTCACGTTCGGAATCATGCCGGATCCCCCACAATCTTCACCGACTCCAACGCCTCATCAATCCGCGCAACCGCCGCCCGCAGATGATCCAACGACGCGTGCAGCTGATCTTGAATCTCCCCAGTCGCGTTCGTGGCACGGGCAATCTGATTGACGTTGTTCCCCGCAGCAGCCAACCCACGCTGCAATTGAAACAACAACGTAATCAACTCACGGCGTTCCGTCGCCGTCTCCCCACGAGACTGCGACAACGTAGACTCCACCAACAATCGCGGAACCGACACTCCAGCCTCATCAGCCATCACCTGCAAAGCAAGATTCTGATCCACGGTCAACTTCACCACCCGGCGGAACGAACGGCCACCAGACGCATTCGACTGACGCCTACGCGCACCAAGACCCGCCATCCAAACCGACCCCCTGCCCAGTGCAACGCCACATGAGTCAACTGATTCAAGTGTCCCACCCGTCGAACAACAGTTCAAGGAAACAAGCAACTTAGGGCACCTAAGTTTATAGCTTGCTCCACGCCGACGGCGGGGCACTGCCCCCATGAAGACTCCACGCCGACGGCGGGGCACTGCCCCCATGAAGACTCCACGCCGATGGCGGGGCACTGCCCCCATGAAGATGCAATGTCCACTGGTTTTGGAGCGGCGCCGCGCTACGCTGGAAGTATCAGACCTTCGCCGGGTCGGCTTCGCTGAGACGGCGAAACCTTTCCGGAAGGTGCCAGCCATGAGTGACGCAGCAAACCGCATTCTCGAACAACTCCAAACGCAGAACGATCTGCGCATGCAAGCCGCCCACGATATTGCCCACGCCGTCGCCGCCCGCCTGGAAGCCGAGCAGCAACTAGAGCAAGCCAAGGCTGCTGAAAAGCAAGCTTTCACCGCTGCCTTGAAGAAGGGCTGGACTCAAACCGAGCTGAACAAAATCGGCTCCCCCTCGCGTCGCCGTCCTCACAAAAAGACCGAGGGACCCGGCCTCACCGAGAAGAGCTAACAACACACAACGTGATGGTCCGGCGGTCCCCTGGCAGTGAGCACCGGACCCTCTTTGACCCATGGTTGCAGCACGTAGCCTGCTGCCCACCTGTGCACGGCAAAAGCCCCACCGCTTCGCTGCTTTTCCCGCACACACGTGGGCAGCAGGAACCAAACCGACCACCCGCACACATGCCACACGCAGCGGTACCTGAGTTCACCTACGACGTGCGAGCGAGGCATGTGCACGGCCTCTGCAAAGCGACTGTCGAGCAACAGCTCCATCCTCACCCGCGAACCGCTCGACATAAACCCAACTCACCAAACACTGCTAGTGACACCCCTCAACACCACAAACCCACGCCCCCCTTTCACTTATAAGTGAAAGACTGTATAGTGGGCACAGAAGGACGTGGCATGCCTAGAGGTGCCTGATCGCACCCAGACAGCAAAGGACAGGAGAGGAACGACAATGAGTGCAGCGCTTTTACGCAACGAGATCCTCGTCTCATCCAATGACCTCGTTTCCGTGCGCCACGAAGTGGCCTCACATCAAGCTCATATCAAAAACTTTGCCGCCGTCATGTCCAACGGCGAAACTCGCGAACTTCCTTCCGAACTTTCCAAGATCATCAACCTGGCGTTCCAAGCGCTAGCTGCGAACGGCAGCGTGACCGTAGCGACCCTGCCCGATGAGCTCACCAGCAACACGGCAGCCGAAGTACTGGGGGTCTCCCGACCCACACTGCTGAAACTCGCGAAGGACGGCAAGATCAATTCCTTCAAGGTCGGCACGCACAGCCGTTTCAAGCGCGAGGAAGTCCTCGCGTTCAAGGCCGAACGCGAAGCAGCACGCCGCAAGGCCCTTGAGGAGTTGCTCGACATTGAAGATCAACTCGATCAGCAGGCCTAAGAAACGCAAACACCTCGCCACGATGGGGCATGGGGCATGGGGCAAACTAGTACCATGCCCCAACGTGTTTTTGTCGACGCCAACGTGCTCTTCAGCCGGACTCTTCGCGACTGGCTCTTCCTGCTACGCATTGAATCACAAGGGGACCTGTTCCACATCCACACCACCTGGGATGTAATCACCGAGGCAGGGGCCCGGCTCAGAGACAAACACTCCCACGCAAGCGGTTCCCTGGTCTCAGACCTAGTAGAAAAGTGCCAGGCCATTTTCGATGACATCATCACCAGCTATCCCGGTGGCGCCGTGCAAGGCCTCAATGACCAGGAAGACTGGCATGTACACCATGCAGCCGAAGCCAGCCAAGCGCACATACTCTTAACTGAAGACACCGGCTTCACCTCCGACGAGACGTTCTACGAAACCTATACGTGCGATGAGTTCTTCGTCGAAATCTCCACTTCAGCCCCCGCAGTCGTGCAACAAGTCGTCAACTTCCAAGCCAAATACTGGGCCAAACGCAACGGAAAGCCCCTCCCCGTCGCGCTGCGTGAAGCACGATGCCCGGAATTTGCGGGCATCGTGCAAACGCATCTCCAGAGGCTGGCGCAACTGAAATAACTCCACTGCCCGCAAACTGAGCAACGCACTATCACCGAGCGAAGCGAACACTGCCGAACTGAGCGCTGCCAAACTACCGGGACAGAAAACACATTTCACCCCATACGAGACACAACGTTGTCAGACGCATCCCCTCTGAGTGTCAAAATCGTTCGTTTTTGATGCACCCGTGCTTCAGTTTTGCTTGATCCATAGGCGTTCTTAGATGCTGCACAATAAGCTTTCCGGTCCTCCGCCTTTAAAACTTCCTCGCACCGGACAGATCGAGGACAGCCAGAACTAGTCACTTCTGAGGAACCGATCCTTCAAGAGGCGAAATCATTCCTATCCACCCCTGTGTCTATGATGAAATTGTGGCAACTCAAACATCAACTTATAGCGTTTTTTCTCCAGGCTCATATTCCCGTTTCACCTACATTGAGCGTCATACCGATGATGTAAATCGGATTCTCAATGCACTGTGGAGGCCGGGTTACCTGATTTCCGTCGTTGGTCCCACAAAAATGGGCAAAACCGTTCTACTTAATACAGCAGTGGCCGACGCATATTACATTGAAGGAGCATGGATAGACAAACTCTCTGACCTTTGGAGCCGACTGGCTTCTCAGTTAGAGATACCCACTAATGAGGCAGGAACTCGAACCACCGAGAATTCCTCTAGCTGGGGACTATCTGCAAAGCTTAAGGCACTTTTTGCCGATGCCGCAGTTGAAGTTTCTGGTTCGCAAACCAAGGCATTGGCGCGCGGCTGGTCAAAAGACGTACCTGCTGACCAGGCTGTATCCGCGGCATTTGGAATTCTCGCAGACAGCGATACCAATCCAGTAATCATCATTGACGACTTTCACTTCATCCCTCCTTCCGTACGGGCCGATGTAGTCGCCGCGCTGAAGGGAATTTGCGCTCGTGGTGCGACCTGCGTCCTCGTGACCTTGCCACACCACCGCAACGAAGCGGTTAGCCAAGTTCAAGACATGATTGGACGGTCAACTACAGTTCACATGCGGGAATGGAGCATCGACGATTTGATTGCTATTGGGCGTGCCGGTTTTGAAAGCCTAAATCTCGTTGACGATGGAGAGTCGATCGCAACCCTCCTAGCTTCAGAAAGCTACGGGAGTCCACAGCTTATGCAATATCTTTGCTCCATGCTCGTGGCTGATGTCAATGCTCAGTATCACAAATCCGAGGAACCATATGAATTAGATCATCCTGCAGATTGGGATGATTTTTTCCGCTCAGCTGTTGAGCCAAGATCAGTAGAGTGGCTTCAGAAGTTTATAGCCGGACCCGCAGTCCGTGGACGCGACCGGACCCTCTACAGACTGACCGATTCGCGTTCTTTGGACGGCTACAAGCTCATTTTTGAAGGTCTAAAACAACAAGGGCCAGAGCTTGAGACCAGCTACAACAGTTTGAAGGCGTCAATTCTTGCACTGCTAGACGACAACACCCTAGATAACTTCAATAGAATCCAACTTTCTACCAAGCTCAACCACATTACGCGAATTGCCTCGACATCTCTAAGCGCCCTACATGAGCTCGATCAGGAAAACGAGGAGCTGCCTAGCGACAAAAACCCTCCGCAGGGTCCGTCAAGCAACTTCCAACCTCTGTTCGAATACATACCCGACCGTGGAGGCGAGATCCACATCCTCGAACCGTATCTCGCTTACGCGTTGAAATGGGGCAGTGACCATCTGCTCGAAGAAGAATAATACCTGCAGCCCCGTCGAAGCCAGACGTAACTAAGGATCGAAAACGGTCGTTTATGGCACACCGATTGGGTGACTCCGGCGACAACTTCTCAAAACTGAAAGCTCAACAAATTCCCAAGCCGTTTCGTCGCGAAACCCAGTGCCACAAACTATGTACTAAAAATAAGCTATATTCGCGAGTATTGAACTTCACGCACCTCGACCAACGCTATCCAGACAGAAAGTCCAGCTGTGGTTTCATTTCTCGTAAGCCTTGCGATCGGAGCGTTCGGATCGCTCCTGCTCTATCTGACGTTTCGACTCTTGAAAAGCGATTGGCCGACGAACTATTCAGACATGAAGACAGTTGTCGATTCAGCCTCTCAGCGCAACGTGTGGATATACGTAGCAATGAGGTTCATTCCAATGTACGTAGTCTCGGTGCTCATAGCCTCCATGGCCAATTCTAGCGCCGGGAATATAACTCTAACTCTTGCAGTCTGCGCGGTATTACATACCTGCATGACCAACCTTCGACCTTCAATCCTGCGTAGAGTATTTGGAACTTCTCGTAACCGACCGCGATATCTAGCGATGTTCTTTTCATCGATGTTTTTCATAGTTCTGGCACCTCTCCTCGCCTCCACAACCTGGTCGTTTTGGAAACCGCTTCTGCCGCAACCAGAGCAATTGGTCCAAGCCATATGGACGAGTTTGTTTGTTGGACTAGTTGTTGTCCTGGTGCGATCGATGAGCACATTTGAAGTCAGTCTCGATAAGCACATCAAACTAGCTCTTGATGACTTAGGTGAGTCTCTCCAGAAGAAAATTCGAACGGAGGCTCAGGCAAACGATGCCTCAGTAGAATTCATTGAAGCAATCGTTTTAACCGAATGCATTCAACGTCCAAAATGGATACGCCGAGCCGAAAACCTCAAAGGTCGCTTCGTAAAACCTGGTTCATATGGGGTTGCCCAGATCTCTTCTTCATCACCCATCTCCGATGAAGAGTCCATTGAAGAAATTTGCAAAATCTACGCCGGCTACTATCCCGCGCGGAACGAAGCAGGAGACTACAACCGAACACTGCTTCAGGTAGCCCTCGAATCGCATAACCCTGATCCCATATTCGTGAACCAAGCAACAGAAATACTCGAAGCAAGGAGTCGGAAGCTAGTCGAGGGCTCGTCGTCTTGGGCCGACGATGGACGGAAATTCATTGAAGTTACCCACCTTAAGCGAGAAGGCCATGAATGGGTCATAGAACTAACTCACTACCGCGACATTGATTACTTACGCATGAGCAAACACTTCAGAAACGGGATGGGAGAGACGGCATGCAAGCGTACAGATGCTGACATCGACGCTGCTGTTCGCATCAAGGACGAGATCAGGCTGCCAATAGAAGTCAGTCGTCTCGAACTTGCAGGTGTAAATGCAAGTAACCAGGACGAGGAGATTGATTCGCTTACCTTAGACCTCGAAGACCCCTACATAAACTGACAATTCACCCATCTCTGTTGCTCGTTGGTGCGCCACCTTTAATCTTGAACCAATTCTCGCAACTCATAGGTTGCAAGACGTCTCACCGCACTCCACTCCCCTGATGAAAAATCTGCGGAAAATCAACGGTCTAAAATTCTTGCAACTATGTGTCGCAACCAATGACGTAAAATCATGTCTACACCATTAGTTGCGAGACACTTATTGAAGGACCGATGACCAAACTGATCGGCTACGCCCGCGTATCCACCAAAGCCCAAGACGCCGACCGGCAAATCCAAGATCTCCTCGCCGCCGGCGTCCGCCGCGATGACCTCTACACCGACCACGGACAATCCGGAGCACTCGCCAAACGCCCCGCCCTGGATAAAGCCCTCGATGCGCTGCACCCGGATGACACCCTCGTGATCACTACCTTGGACCGGCTCGGGCGCTCCACCCAGAAAATGCTCGACCTCGCCCAAGAACTACGCGAACGCAATATCGGACTACGAGTGCTGAACCTCGGCGGCGGCGATGTAGACACCAAAACCCCCATGGGCGCCATGGTCTTTACCGTCATGGCAGCCTTGGCCCAAATGGAGTTGGAGATCAAACGCGAACGCATCACCGATTCCGTCACTAAACGCCGCACCACCGGCGGCGACCTCGGAGGCCGCCGCCCAACCTTCACAGAATCGCAGATCCGCACCGCGGCAAAACTCATTCAGGCCGGCGAACCAGCAACCCAAGTCGCTAAGGATATGGGGATGTCCCGCGCGACCCTTTACCGCAGGATCAGTGGACACAAAACTCAATAGTGTTCCGCTGCTTCATACCTCTCGGCAGAAGGTCCACTACAAGAAGTTTGGTCCGGCTTGGTATTCAAGCTACCAACAGCGACAAATTAGTATTAGCTCATGACCGCAGAATTTTTCACTCCCGCTTTGAGAGGTAAGCTCGCACGAGCCTTAGGAAGCAATCCGTACATCACCCAAAATGATCTAGGCGCTCTCTGGCTTGAATTCGCGCCTAAGATCAGTGAACCAGGTGTCTCGAAACCTAAAAAAGCGATTGAACTGGTGAAAGTTATCACAGCAAAATTTGACGCTGATCATCAGTTCGTCCAGCTCATCAACACCGTGTATTTTGAAGATCCATACGGACTAGAACGGCGCAATGAGGGACAAGAATTTGATAATTTGGAAAAGGAACTTGAACGCTCTGGGTTTATTCTGGGTGACCATTCGGTCGCGTTGCCAGCAATCTCAAATTCATCCGGGTCCGAGAAAGCAACGCAAGACTGGGGCGGCTCCTGGCCTAACACCAAAACGACTGACCCTGATTCACCTACTCCGGAATGGATGAAGCCATGGCCAGGCACCAACAACACAAACGAAACCAGCGAGGAAAGAATGCAAAAAAATGACATCGATCCTCGTAGGGTTTTTATCGTTCATGGAAGAGACCTAGAATCCAAAAACACTCTCGAACGGTTTCTAAAACATGTTGATGCACTGCCTTTGACTTGGACTGATGCGCGTCAGCTTACCAATAAGCCTTCCCCATCTACGTTAGAAATCGTTAAAGCTGGCCTCATGAACGCCCAAGCAGTGGTGGTTCTATTTACTCCAGATGATCAAGCCAGACTTAATAAACGGTTCATCAAGTCAAGCGACCGAAGCCCTGAAAAAGAACTAACCGGCCAAGCTCGTCAGAACGTCATTCTTGAAGCTGGAATGGCATTAGCGATGGATGATCAACGAACCATCCTAGTCCGCAAAGGCTTCACGCGGCCAATCTCGGACATCGAAGGAGTCCACTGGATTGACCTAAAGGACAATTGGGATGATCGACAGATCCTTCTCAACGCTCTAGAAGCAGCTAAAGTGGCAATTAGAAGAAACGTTAATATTATGGACGAAAGCATTGGTTTCTTCGAAGATCCTGTCTCAAAAACGTCAAACGTCTGGTGATGGTCTACAACCGTTTCGGGGCCTAGTTTCGGGAATCAAAAAATACCGAAGAACCGCTATTTTGCAGTGCTGCGCTAAGTGGCGGTTCTTCGTTTCCCGTAAACGATCGTTTTTGGTGCATTGGATAAAACATCTCGTCTGGGCGGTTAGACCATTGGTTCGGCCAGGTGGTCTGATTGCAGATGTCTCCGTCGCTAAAGAATCGAACCTTGAACTCTCTCTAGAAGATCCTCATTCGATAGCTCTCAGACCATACAGATCGCACCGAATCATCAGGACGAGGCGTAGCAGCGAATGACTTCGCGTTCCTCTGTTTTTGGAACCAGCGGCGTACGATCCAAAATTTTCTGTGACTACTCCTGAGTGCTCCTAGATGGTTCGGAGCTGCGGTGGGATTAGCGTTCGGTGTCGAGCCAATCGGATCAAGAACCTTCGTTATGTTGGCCATGCCTTTTCCGCCCGATTCAGAGTTGCTGTTTTTCGTCTTGGGCTTTGGTCGCCGACCAGACGGTCCAATAATCGATTTCATTGAAACCGCCTTGCTGCGGAACTCTGGAAGCAATGCAGTCAATCAGAGATTTGAGCTCGGTATCGGAAAGTTCATGAAGAATTGATCGTCCCGTTCGAGCGTGAAGGTCGTTCTGTAACGACGTGGTATCCGGGTAGAACTTTCGGCGTTCGGCGAGCGTCGATTCCTTCACCACTTCAAATCCAGCTGAATTCAAGAGGTCACTTACTGCGTGTCTGCTTGGTCGTCGTTGCTCTTCAAATGCCACGAGGCGCGGGAAAACCTCGAAGAAATATCCGCGTAGATGTTCAGGTGTCCCAGGACGTAGCACGTCGTCCATGGTTCGATCCTGGACTATTAGTGTTCCCCCTGGTGCGAGCAGTCGCATCGCTTCGGTGAAAACCTCACGGAGATCAGATACGTGGTGGATCAATGCTCGCTGGAAAACAATGTCGTAGGAAGCGGATGGGAGACCGGTGTCGGCGGCATCGGCAACAATAAAGGAAAGGCTGGGATCTTCGTCGCAACGCGTTTCGGCTGCTTGGATCATCTGAGCCGAGAAATCGACACCAGTCACGGATTCAGCGCCCAGCTCCAACCAAGCGGTTGAATAGATCCCTCCTCCGCAGCCAATATCCGCTACGCGCATTCCGCACGGATTTAGTGTGTCGAGAATAGATTCTTTCCAGCTCGTATCTGCCGTCCGAAGAGCGTAGGTATTGCGGAGCGATGGGTCGTTGAAATCGAGTGCCATGGGAAAACCATCCATTTATCTTGACGTCGAGGTACTTACTATGACCGTAAACGTGGTGTATCTTGATGTCAAGATTATTTTCGGTTGGAGGGGCGCGATGAGTTCAGAAGATGCTGTAGATCATCTGGTATCAGGGTGGAAATCCGCCCTGCCGGAAGTTGATTCCTCGCCGCTTCAGGTCTTCAGCCGTATCACACGGTTGTCGCAGCGTTTAGACAAGGTACGCCGAGGAATATTTGCAGACCTAAACTTGCAGATTTGGGAGTTTGACGTCCTCTCCGCGTTACGCAGAAGCCTCCCGAACTTTGAACTAAACGCCGGCGAACTTCTAGCTGAAACACTGGTCACCTCGGGGACGATGACCAACCGGATCGATCGGCTTGTAGAGCGGGGACTGGTTACTCGTATTAAGGATCCCAGCGACAAACGAATTGTGAAGGTGAGGTTGGCCGATGATGGGGTCGCTTTAGTCGATGAAGCTCTTACCCGGCTGCTGAGGCACGAGAGTGCATTGCTGTCACTGATTTCTAGCAACAAGCAACGTGAATTGACACAAGTGCTCAAAGACCTGCTGCTTCCGCTCGAAGGCGAGCTGTTGGGATCAATACCTGATAGGACTACTGGGTGATGGTCTCGCTCATGGACGTAATGCTGCCGCGCTTTCAGCTAGCCGTTCGGGTGAGGACATGGATGCTTCCCCGGAGCACCCAATGACTTCGAGCTACCGCGCTATGTTGCATGATGGGGTTCGCCCGAGCTGGTCGGAGGAAGCGGTCTCGTGGCTCCTTGGATCGCCCCTAGACGATCAGCGGCTGACCGTCTTGGATCTCGGGGCCGGCACAGGACTAGGAACACGGGCCATCGCAGCAATCGGTCACGCTGTCATCGCCGTTGATACCTCCGCGGAGATGCTCTCCGTGCTCAGAAAATCCTGCAAGGATTTACCGCATGGCGTAGCGGATCGCATCACCGCACTTCGCGGATCAGCGGAACGCGTCCCCTTGGGTGATAAAAGTGTCGACGCCATTATTTGTCTGCAAGCCTGGCATTGGGTCGAACCCAAACAGGCCCTTGCTGAATGTGATCGTGTGCTCAGGCCTAACGGCATGCTGGGCATGGCTTGGCATACGTGGGACCGGACCAGCGAATGGGTGCAGGAACTGGCTGAGATCGTCGAACCGAACGGAACCCCTGCCGACCAGACGCTCAGTGTGCCTGAAGAATTTGTCGAACGAGGTACCTTTGAACGCAAGAAGTTTCAATTCCACTATGAGCTGACGGTCGAACGTCTCGTTCAGCTTGCAAGCTCGTGGGCTTTCGTCGCACAAAGACCAGACCGAAACGCAGTCCTGGCGAAAATCCGTGTACTGGGCGAACGAACAGCATCATCTGACACAGGCCTTGTCGGGTTCCCCCACATCACTGTGGCCTTTCGGCTCAAGCACTCAGGACGGTGAGAGGCCGTTTAATCAAAAACAATTCATTGCAGCAGCTCATTGAGTGCTGAGCTTCTTCCAGTTAAAGATTCCTTTTACAGGAGACTAATTGAGCACTGAGGACTGTGAACAGAAATACTGAGGCCACCAGACGCCGATACTCTTTTTGAGGAACTTCAAAAACGATCGTTTTTGGCGTCCGTATAAGGCCCCTTCACCGGGCATTTTCTCGGGCGGGGTATATGGGAATCTGAAATCGTTGAAAACTCGGAGTTTCGAAAACTTACCAAGCCAACGGATCGAGTGTCCCGTATGGCGACTGCCTTGTGGGACGGTTCCAGACGGTCTATCCGGACCTACCCTTTTCGGAGACTGCAACTGTTTCGGTGGCAAAGGCACAAGCGTGTTAGCTGGAACTGAGACGACAACGGGATAATACATAGATGAGCGATACGCGGAGAAAAATAGGTACCCTCGAGTTGAACCCAGCGTTAGAACTCCTTCGGGTGCCCGAGAGTGATCTCTGCTGGTGGTGTGGAGACATTGCCACCACTGCAGAACATAGAATCAAAGCTTCAACGCTTCGTCGGGTGGCGAGATCGGACGACGGCACCATTGCGCCGGGCAGCGTCTTTAAGAAGAGCTCTGACTATGAGGCGACACTTCAGAGCCTCAAAAAAGGCACTCAAATACGTTGGCGCAAGAACCTATGTGCCAACTGCAATAACAATAAGAGCCAACCGTTCGACCGCTCTTACGACCATTTTGAAGCTTTTCTGGTGGAACACATCGATGAGATATCCGGGTGGGAACGACTCGATTGGCAAACAGTCTATGGTTCCGACTGGCAGGAACGAGCACGGAACCTTGCTCGGTACTTTGGCAAACAGCTTGGTTGCATGCTGGCTACCCAGCAACTTCGAGTACCTGATGAACTCATTGAATTCCTGAATGGTTCAGAACGCTGCCCGTCTGTGCTTTTCATGCTGTGGATTAACCCCCGTGCTGTTGAAGCGCACGAGAAGATGCGTAGCGATGGATTTGAAACCGGTCTATCCGATTTCGTTGGACTACTTGAGGCAACTGCCTACGAAACTAGAGGTGTCTTCTCCGGAATCGACTACGGCTACCACATTGGGTATTTATGGTTCATTGCGCAGTGGCGAGCCGACGCCGACGTTACTTCGTGGTTCGACTACCAGGAGATTGACCTGCCCAGGCTTTCCAATGAATAGAAATGATCAGCCCTGGCACCATATTTATGGACTCCCACAAGGGTTGCACCTACGGAAATTTAGCTAACGCAGGCAACATCGATCTTTCCAAGGCTCGATTGGCTGACAGTAGGCTGATCATCGAACTACGATGAGGCCCATGACAGATACGTTTTTCCCGCCATTCATGGTGACCCCGTAGCCATCGACCAGCTCACCGTTCTAGGATCGGTGAGACTGGATATCGCCGATGGCGGTTGCTGTGGCGATACCTATGTGTTTTCGACGGAGCAACGGGCGCAAACGGATTGGACTTTTGGCTGCCACGGGGCCAACTGATCGTCAGCGCCGCGGCCGAGCCCATTCTCCGTGCGGCAACCCTCGATTACAGTTCGCGGATCAAACCGCCGCGGTTCCGGATCATCAAGTACCCCAACACACCTGACCGGTGCCCTTGCAGCCGGTCCTCCGGCAAGGAATGACCAGGAACAGTGCCGTTCCAGGGCATTGATGCCTTGGGATGAAGATGGGGCATAGTGTATAGCACATAGCGAGCGATACGAAAACCGCCTGTCCGGTTAGCGTTCCGCTAACGGTCAAACGCACGCATCCTTACGAATTTCGAAATAACGGAACTTGGATCTGCGGGCCAGCTAGGAAGATCGCCCTCTAATGGCCCACTCTGGTGGTGTGACCGAACAAGGCGTCGCTGGCGCTCCTGGCTCATCATGGTCAATCTCGTATACGCATTCCGAGCACTCGATCGTTCCGCAATCGTCGTCGAGGTGCTCGCGCCATATGTGGCCACACACGGAACAATCGCCATCGAATTTTGCGTGACGGGGTGGACAATATTTTGTCATCGTTCGATCATCCCACTTCCTGGACTACAAAACGCTTACCTGTCCGTTCAGGGTTCCTCTTACGGGACACCGCAAACGGTCGTTATTGATCACGCGGTCTAGGCCACTGCCTATGCTTCTGAGCCTTCTTCAGGCTTGGTGAGCTTGCCGCCGGTCGGTGCAGGTTTGGTGTTGCAGCTATTCCAGGTGTTCTTAGGATTTTCGGTCAGCTTCCGGCCGAAACTGCATATCTGATCGTTGTTCTGGATTTGTACGCGTAGGAAGTCCGGGTCATCGGCGGTACCGTGTGAGGCACTTAGCGGTGTCCATCCGTGCAGCTGGCCCGAGGTGGACGCAGCTTTGCCGTCCTCGAAAATGATCTGGGCCGTGGCTCCGTCGCCGCATTCCAGGGAGATGGCTGCATCGTCGGTGAAGCGTTCGCCAGCGATGATGCAGGTTGTTGGGTCAAGCTCGCTGACGGATTGGCTGGGGGTCGGCGTGGGCGCCGCCGCATTCGGTGCGGAGGTGCAGCCGGCGCTTAACAGCACCGCAGCGCAGCATCCGAGAATAATCCCCATCTGTTTCATGGTCGTGCTCCTTTAAAAAGTTTCCCGGTGTTCTGTCAGAGGCCGTGCACGGGCCACGATCCCCCGTCGTAGGTGAACTCAGGTACCGCAGCTTGTGGCTTGTGTGCGGGTGGTCGATTGGTTCCTGCTGTCCACGTGGGTGCTGGAAAAGCAGCGCAGCGGATGGGGCTTTTGCTGTGCCCAGGTGGGCAGGAGGCTTAGCCGCGCTGCGCTGGTTTCGTCGCGGTCGGTTCGGCTGCGGGCAGGGTTTCCATCCAGCAGGTCGCGTTGATGGCGACCTGTAGGGCGGCCAGGGCTTGGGAGACGGCTTGTTTCGTGTCGGGATAGTCCTTGTTCCATGAGTCGGTGCTCATGGTGATCCGGCCGGTGGCGGCGAGGTCTTCCAGCTCGTTGGCCAGGGCTCTGAGGTCATCGTATATTTCTGAGGCGTTGCGACTCATGGTTGTTCTCCTTCAGTGGTGGGGTGCGGAGGCAGGTTATCGAACGTTACCGACAAGTGCGGCAGCCAGGCACCGTACATCTCCCCTTTCTCGTCCTCCCAGACCACGTGCACCAGGTGCGGGGTGCGGGCGGTGGCCTGCCCGCGGATCTGCGGGGTTCCGGAGGGCGTATGAATGAGCGCAGTTAAGGCTTGATGTGGCCGGATGGGGTGGCCTGGGTAGTCTCCGGGCTGTAGCCGCATCACTCGATACGGTTTGCCCTGGTGAGTGAAAACATCCCAGGGGTTCGGCACCGGGGGTGAGGTTTGAGCGCGGCGGCCGGGGGAGCTGGCGGCGGAGGCCGCCGCGCCAGATTTCCGCAACCGGTCAGTGTCCGCATGCAGGTAGGATTCCCAGATGCTCGGGTCGCTAGTCATAGGTTTCATTGTCCTTGGTGTGGCGGTACTGGGGATAGGGCTAAGTGAGGGGCTTGGTTGCCCCTCACTTAGCCGGTTATTTACTTATCGGGCGTGCTAGCCGATTTCGGTAGCTTCCCGCTGGTGAACAGTCGCCGTTGCAAGTGCGAAAGCCGGTGTTCCGGGTCAATGGCTAGCGCCTGATCCAAGAACTTCATCGCCTCGGTGCCCTGTCCGGCCATCCAGCGAGCCCATCCCAGCGCTGCCAAGACGTTCGGGCGGTCATCGCCGGCCAGGAACTCTAGCGCTTCGTAGAGCATGGCTGCCCCGGCATCGAAGATCTTCCGATCAGCGATCAACGTATCGCCCATCAGCAGCTCGGCCAGCTCCTGCTCGGTGCCGGCGGTGCCGGCCAGTGCTGCGGTGGCGGTATCGCGTCCCATGCGCAGGGCGTAGGTTCCGGCGATCCAGCCGGCCATGTCCTCGGTGACTTTCCCGTAATCGAGGTAGCGGGCGATCTGGTGCATCATGTCGTTGCCGAACTGGCGGGCAATGGCGGTGATGCCCCGGGCTTGAATGCTCAGGTAGTCCTCCCCCGCCATCTCCGCCAGACGGTCAGCCTTGACCTCCTCGGTAGCCTCGGTGGCTTCGGCGCACTGCGGTGCATCCTCGGCCAGCCGGGTCGGTCCGGTGGCCAGCATGACTTCGAGGGTGAACGGGTTGGTGTAGACCTCGGCGTAGTCCACGGCGTCGGTGCTGTCGCCGTGGTAGTTCATGATCTGCCCGTTGGTGACCAGCACGGCCTTAGCGATGGGTGCGCCCAATGCTTCAAGACGCTGGCTCAGCTCATGGTGCGGGAACTTCGCTGTTCCTTAGCTTTTCTTTTCTCCATGGGCTGCTGCGCCCTGAGGCATATCCTTAGCACCAACTGGAGGCCATGGGTTGCCGTTGTTATATACAGACTCCAGTCGCTCGACTTCTTTCATAACCGCCTTATGAATGAATTGAGATAGGTTGCGGTTTCCTTCTGAAATCATCGTATGAAGGATCGCCCCGCGCACTCGGTCGGTGTCGGCGGTATCCTGATAGAACGAAACTTTATGCGGGTATTTCCGCTTCTGCGGTGGTATCTCGACGACTGGATTCGTCACGATGGGCGAGATCGGTTCAGTCTCGGGTGTGTGCGTTGTAGCCGTGGCTGTATCTGTAGCCGTTTCCGCCGGCTTCACCGGGCTACTCCCCGCCAGGTTTGATTTTCGGGGTACTGGACGACCGGCCATCTTTACTTGACTCCTTGAACGCTTGCGAGGTGAGTTGCATAGAGCTTCCCTAGCTCAGTTGCTTCTGAAGTTCCCCATTCATCGAGGGCGGTGGATGCTTCGGTTGCATCTGCGATGACAACACGCTTCGGGATAGGTGGGGTGAGTACAGTGAAATTCCTCGCATTGGCTGCGGAATGCAGTTCGTCTAGCCACGTCTGCCCCGCGACGGTGCGGCCTTCGTGTTGATTCACCAGCACGCCAGCTATCTTCAAATCCGGATTGTAGTGTTCTTGCACGCTTTCAATCGTGCGCAACAATTTTGCCAAGCCGTCGAGACTCCATTTTTTGGACTGCGTCACGATCACTGTCTGGTCTGCAGCAGTGAGTCCGTTGATGGTGAGCTGGTCCAGGCTGGGTGCACAATCTATCAAGACTAAGTCGTATTCACCGGCGACCGCTTCCAGTGTTTTGCGGAGTCTGGACTCTCGGCCTGCCCCCGCTATCACTAGTTCTTCACCAACAGAGGCCAGGGTGTCACCCGCAGTAGGTGCGAGATCTGCGCCGGCCCAGATTGTGGGAACGATGACATCAGCCATTGTTTCCTCCGCCCTGGTGCTCAGAGCGTCAGCAAGGCCGATCTGGTCATCTTCCACTGGCTCGGCTGCGATCCCATCGGTGAGATTCCCCTGTGGATCAAGGTCAACGACGAGTACCTTTTGGCCGCGCAGAACAGCCGCACGAGCAAAATGAAAAGTAGTGGTTGATTTACCAACTCCACCCTTTTGGTTACATAGGGCGATGATTTGTGCGCTCATATTTTAGCTCCAATAGAGTTAAGAGTACTTCCGGCTCTAAAAGTACTGTTAGTTGTATTGGTTCTTATAGTACTACTAGTGTCTAGAATGCGAGGGGTACTTGCGTCCGTTTCTCCAGGAATTATGAGGCAATCTGCAGGCTCTTGATGTCTTGGTACTGATCAAAAATGGGCACAGCACCGCTAAAAGTACTTTTAGTTGCCCAATAAGTTGTGGTAATAATGGTGGCGTTTGGGCGGCGGGTATGAGCTTAGTGGGCCATTGAGGCAATCCTTAACTCTAAAAGTACTGTTAGTGGCATCTATTGGACAGACGCTGTGGAGTCCCACTAGGATCCATCAGCCTTCTCCTTGCAAACATCGCGAGGGAACCGCGGGTTCCATCTTTGCAACAACCTCGGGAGGCGGCGGTGCTGCAGCTAAAAGTAGTAGGCAACGCTAACAGTACTAATAGGGGTGTTCAGCTCACCCGCCCTACTGCGAGAAGGGTGAGTGACCGCGAGTGCATGGTTCTGGGTCAGGGAGTACTGTAAGCAACTAGTAGTACTGCTAGTTGCCATTATGGGTGCAACACTAACAGTACTACTAGGGGTAGTTTCCAGTGCTATTTACAGAGACGCGGTAGAGTCGCATCCGCTCTGGCGACCCTTCTAAGGCCAGCCCTTCGTCGAGATCACTTAGGTGGCGGCCAGGTAGCTGCCCCAGCGCCTTGGGTATCCCATTAGCAATCTTCTGTCACCCATGACGTAGTGAGCGCTATGCCGTTTGGGCTTGAAGGCGTGCTCCTGGTTGTGTTCCTACTGATATCGAATCAATGCCGTGGGGTCAGGAGTGCAAGGTTACCAATTTTGCAACTAATAGTACTGTTAGTTGTCTTACGCCAAGGGAGAGTTTGCCGCTTATACCTGTGCTGTCTGGCGGAATGGTGAAGGTGGGGAAGGGGTTCGGGTATCAAACATAAACGCTAAAAGTACTATTACTCGCACCCAGCGGGGGTAGTACCTCTGGTGTTACTGGTTGTGGGACTATGGCCCCTCAAAGCCTCGTGCTGGGTTTCTTGCGCAGTGTTGAAAATTTTAGTTTTATTGGTCGCTGTTCTTGACCGGGGCTCCCACTCATCGGGTCTCGCGAGAGGACTTGCCAACTAATTTTTCAGGTAGGGGTGTTTTCAAATATATTCTCTGCAGCGCTACAGTACTTTTAGAATATAGCGGTAATAGTACTTTTAGGGTTAGGTTCGCTTTAACGTCGAAAAAGTCGGGAAGTTTGCTGTCTATGTTTAGGAAGGTGTTGTTAGTCAGCTACAGGTGGCGAAACCGAGATGTTCGGCGGGTGAGATTTTGATGAGGCGAATTCCTAGTAACTCTAATAGTACTATTGCTGCAGAGCCCTGAAGTGACAATATTTGTTTGCAAGTGCCGTTGAGGCTAGTGAGCAACACTGCTGCTGAGAGTGCTGAACAATGAGCCGAATTGCGGGGGTGGGACGCTTGAGCGTTAGGGTAACGGTTGAAACATCGCACTAATAGTACTGTAAGTACTATTAGTTATAGTGTCGTTTGGAAGGATGATTACCGGTGACCGGCAGTGTCTGAAGGATTTAGACAGCATGGGAAATCAACTCAATTCCCCTGACGCGCCGCGCTGAGTGCAGCGCGTACCCTGGCGGCACCGGTTGCGGCAGCGCTTTGGTGGGCAGGTCGCTGCGCGGCCTGCCGCGCGCGGCGTTCGAAGGTGGCCCGCGCGGCAGCGCGGGCTCGGGTGCTTTCTGCGTTGGCTCGTTGTGAGCGGCTGGTCATGATTTCACCAGTCGGGGTGATCCATTGGCGCAGTCGGTAGAGGATTGCTGCGCGCAGGATGCGGCAGTAGTCGATGTAGGACTGAGTTTCACGATCATGCTGGGGGAGTGCCCCCCACGCTTCCTTCCCATGCAGCCCGGGGCTGGTACGCCAATCCAAAGCATGGTGAATATCTGAGATGGTCCATCCAGCGTCAAAAAATGGTTTGACCATGTTCAGCACGTTTTTCTTGGAAAAACGGGCCAAATCTGGCAGCAAACGCAAGATTTCAGCGGCAGCCGAGAGCCCCTGACTTCTCGAGCTGATTCGTCGGTTGGCAGGCCACAGGGTGACTTGTCGATGATCGTGGTGGTGAGTTCGCACGGCGTAGCCGTGCCCATGATTTTCAGTGCCGCGCAGCGGCTCATTTTGGGTGTTTTTCTCGCGCGTGTGCGTGTAGGAACTTACTTCGTAAGTAGTTAACCCCCCTACGGGGAGGGGTTCTAAGTTATTTCCACAGGTACCAGTGGCGCCCTTTGCGTGGGTGGCCGGCGCGGGGGTGGTGTCTGGTGTGTCTTGAGGCCGTAGGCCGAGGCCGATGGGTCGGGTGATGACGTAGACGGGTGCTTCGTTGGTGGCTGGTTGGCCGGCTTTGGCGGCGTAGGTGGCGCTGCGGCCTGAGGCGACGATGCCGAGCAGTCCGTGGGTGCGTAGGAATTTCAGGGCGTTGCCGACGGTGGCGCGGCTGACGCGGGCTTTGGTGGCGATGGTGTCCCAGGTGATGCGGACGGTCATGGTGGTGTGGTCGGTGTAGCGCAGGAGTACCCAGAGTACGGCCATGATGTTGCGTTGGCAGTCAGCACGCCGGCATAGCAGCTCATCGAGGGAACGGGCGGCGCGCCAGGCCTGGGCGGTGTGATCGACTTTGCGGCTGCCTTGGGGGATCGCCCAGGCAATCGCGCGGGGGGAGGTTTCCTGGGCGCGGGAGACTCGCTTGATGTGTAGCGGGGCGGGGGTGTGGGCGTGCTTGGTGGCCAGGGATTCCTTGGCCGCGTTGAACTGCCGTTTACCTTTGGCGGTGAACCCTTCGGGGGTTTCTGCCTTAGTGAAGGGTCGGTGCCCTTGGGCCGTGTGGGCGAGGATCGCGGCCACGCGACCATCGGTAGGGCGAGTGCACCAGCGTGGGTTTGTGGTGTGGGTCGCGGGGTTTTGCGGCGTTTCGGGGGTGCTGGTGCTTGATTGGGCGCGCGAAGGCGCTACTATAGACATACAACGTCTTTCCTGTAAGAGGGTAAAGAAGGGGAGCGTCCGGCTTGGTAACCGGAAGCTTCGTGGTAAATCTCGATCTGGGTACTTTGGCGAGAACGTCAGATCGGATTCAGAATTTTAGCCCCGCGCAATGCGCGGGCTTTTCTGTTTAAGGCTTATCGATAGGTAACTGGCCTTTCACGTTTTCACGAGGGAGCCAAATAGGGAGCCCTCGTTCGTCAAGTTCTAGGTTTTCTACCATGAGGTCAAACAAAGCTGCCCCGGAAAGGCCGGCCTTGGATGCTATTTGAGCGAAATAATCTTTGTTTCCGCGCTCAACTTTCCAGCCCATGGCAATCGGATCGCGCAAGGATCCTCGGGGACGGCGTGGTGAACTCATACACCCACAATATTCGATAGCGACACCATTAAGAAGAGCGCGACACACGCTCTTACGGAATATTTAAATTTCGATGACTCCATGAAGGTGTGCTGGCAATGCCGATCTTTGACCTTGCCCCCATTTTCGGGCTTACACGTGGAGTTCCGAAATCTGGCGTTTCAGTTAGCCCGGGTATTTCATGACAACGGCAGTCATTAACTGACTTATAGGAAGAAAAGGTGACCTGAACTGGAAAAATAGGAGTGTCGAGCTTCTATTCCACCGAGATCAAGGATCACCTTTTCTTTAATGGTATTGGCAGGTCTGGTTACCCGCTGGCAAGATCGATGCCAACCTGACACACCGTGACTCACACCTTTTCTGGCCAAAGGGGTATGCCCCCTTGTGCCGTGGCACTGTCATTGGCCGCTGGCGGGGAGCAGGCCACTGACATCGACCAGCTGCGCGCGGCACCGGAGCTCTTCGGCACCGTAGCCTCGGATGCCACGGTCAGCCGGTTCATGAGCCGCATCAAAGACCAGCCCGAAGCTTTCGCCTATGGGTTTGCCACCATGACCCGCAGCCTGCGCACCAAAGTTTGGGCTGCGGCCGGGTCACGGAATCCTGCCCGGTTGACCGCGCCAGTCAACCCGCTGATCATCGACATCGATGCCTCCTTGGTTCACGTCCCCTCCGACAAAGAGAGCAGTGCTGGCACCTATATAGGCGGCTACGGGTTCTCACCCATGATTACCATGGCCGACTACGGCAAGATGAATGGGACCGGCGAAGTCCTCGCGGTGCAGTTGCGCCCGGGAAATCGGAGCGCGAATTCCGCGAAGTCCCATATCGAGGTCCTCAACCAGGCGTTGGCGCAGCTGCCCGATGATTTCTATGACGAGCACGGAAACCTGTGTGGTGAGAAGATCCTGGTCCGCACCGACAGTGCCGGGTCCTCGCGTGAGTTCTTGCACTACCTGCATTCGTTGGGGATCCAGTTCTTCACCTCGTATTCGCTGCCGGTGCTCAAGGAACGGTTCATCCGGTGGATCGATGAGAAGAAATTCTGGGAACCAGCCCTGACCGCTGACGGTGACCAGCGTGATGATGCGTGGGTGATCGACGCGTCCAAGGCGATCGAGCTGAAGGACTACCCTGCGGGGACAAGGATTTACCTGCGGGCCGAACCCTTGCATCCCGGAGCGAAAGCGACCTTGTTCGATACCGACGGGAACCGGGTGACGGCATTCTTGACCAACAGCCCGCGGTTCAACGTGGCATTCCTCGATGCCCGGCACCGGGCCCGTGGCCGGTGCGAGAACCGGATCAAGACACTGAAGAGCGCGGGGTTGGGCAAGCTGCCGTATTGGTCTTTCGCCGCGAACCAGGCATGGGCCGGCCTGGCGATGTTCGCAGTGAATCTGGTGTCGTGGCTGCAGCTGGCGGTGCTGTCTGGCGGGCATGACGCTGGACGTTGGGATGTGAAGAGGTGGAGATACCGGCTGTTTTCAGTGGCCGGGAAAATCGTCTCTGGCGGCCGGCAACGCCGGCTGCTGATCCCCAAAAAGCGCCTGAAGCGCAGCTGCTATGCCAGCTGCAAGAAGGCATCGGTACGTTGTTCCAGCGGTAGCGGCACGGCGAGCTCGCTGCCTGAACTGGCGGTTGCCCTGTTCTTTCTTTTGTTTCGAAAGGTCATTTCGGTCCAGGTTGGTGGAGTCTGGCACCCAGCGCTGGTGGTTCAGGAGTTCTTGGCGTGCGCGCAACCGGAAACGGCCACCGGGAATCACTTGGTAGTGGATTTCGGTGGCCGTGTGAGGCGTGATGAAACATCTGGGCTAGTTTTCCTGACACGAACTGAGGAGGCGGAAGATAGGAGATCCACCGGCCACTTCGCACCAATTTCAGTTGACTTATCAAGGCTCCTAGCACCTTTCTTATGCGCACTACCCGAAGAGTCAGCCACGAATTAGATTCAGGCGACGAGGGCGTTAATCGGAACCTTTATTTCCCAACCACGAAATCACCAAGATCGGTTTCGATCCGCTCACGCGCGGCGAAGATGGCCGCAACGAGTCCGCCATCATAGGCCTTTCGGAAACGCACCGGGGGTATTGATACGCTCAGCCCCGCCACTACATGCCCCGAGCCGTCGCGCAGGGCCACCCCCAGTGCGTTCGTCCCAGCCTCGGTCTGCTCGAAGTTCACCGCGAATCCAAGCATACGGGCTGAAACCAGATCCTGTTCCAACCTCGCGAACAAGCTTTCGCTAAACTCCTCCCGGGAAATCTTCGCGGCGTGCATGTACAGCTCCCGTACCGTTTTAGCTTCGAGCTGCGCCAACATGGCCTTACCCGCAGACGCCGCGTGGGCATCCATGACTTCCCCTTGCCGATCGCCCACTCGCAGGGGGCTGGAGCCCTGGACCGTGGCAAGGAACCGTACATGGGTTCCGGCGCGCACCATCAGATTCACCGTCTCGTCGAGATCTGCAGAGAGGACCTTCAAGTGCGGCAGCACCAGTCGTCGCAATTCCGCCGTCCACGACATTCCCACCGGGGCCACACCCAACGCCGGGCCGGGAACGTAGCGTTGGGCCTCGTCTTGCCCTGCGAACCCCCGATAGACCAGCATGGCCAACAGCCGGTGGGCGGTGGACCGAGAGACCCCCAGCTCCACCGCGGCATCACTCAGTCGCAACGCGCCGAAATCTCGCAGCAATTCGATGAGCGCCAACGCGTTGTCCACCGATTCGATGGGATACGCCGGCGGCTGGCGTCGAGGTTTGTTCGGTTGCATGACTAGAAGTTTACGTCGATCCATCACAGAACCTCTAAGTTGCACCCGGCCTTTCCGACCTTAGATTCCGCAAGGCAGAACTCCATGGCAATTGTGTTCCACAGAACACTATCGTCGAGCATAGCCCCGCACACACAAACCCAGGAGCCAGAACATGCAGTATTACGAAAACGGATTCCGCGTCGGAGACCCTGAAATTGAGCCGGCGCATCCAGCGACAATGCAAAATACCCGCTTCCCGGAACGAGTTGACGTGCTTGTGGTGGGCACAGGCCCCGCCGGCGCCGTACTTTCAGCCCAACTCGCCGAGTTCCCAGATATAAAAACGCTCATCGTCGAACGCAATGCCGAGCCGTTAAAACTGGGGCATGCCGATGGCGTAGCATGCCGCACCGTGGAGATGTTCAACGCCTTCGGTCTGGCCGACCGGCTCGTCCGCGAAGCCTACGCCGTGAACGAAACCGTCTTTTGGCGCCCGGATGAAAACGATCGCGCCAATATCTCCCGTAGCGGTCGGGTCAAGGACGTAGCCGAGGGGCTGAGCGAGTACCCGCACCTAATCGTCAACCAGGCACGACTGCAGGAATTCCTTTTCGAGAAGATGCGCAAGAGCGCCAGCCGCCTAGAACCGCACTATGGGGTCGAACTGTTGGACGTCGAGAACACCCGAAACGGGGACTACCCGCTGCGAGCAACGCTGCGCCGCGCTGGGGAAGACGGGGAGCAATTCATCGTAGAGGCCAAGTACGTGGTCGGCACCGACGGCGCCCGTTCGAATGTGCGCCGCTCAATGGGCATCAAGCTCGAAGGTGACGCGAAGAACCATGCATGGGGCGTCATGGACATCCTAGCCACCACGGACTTCCCCGACATCCGCTTCAAGGCGGCCATCCAATCGGCCGACGGCGGGAACATCCTGCTCATCCCGCGCGAGGGCGGGCACATGGTGCGTCTCTATGTGGATCTAGGCAAACTCGACCCGGCAGATCGTGAGGCCCGCAACCGCTTCACTTCCGAGCAGTTAATCGATACTGCCCGCCGCATCTTGCATCCCTACGATCTGAACGTCAAGGAGATTGCTTGGTGGTCAGTCTACGAGGTGGGGCAGCGCTTGGCGGCTCGTTTCGATGACCTCGCAGTCGATTCGGCCCCTAGCGTCGATCCACGAATCTTCATTGCCGGCGACGCTTGCCACACCCACTCGGCCAAAGCCGGTCAGGGTATGAATGTCTCGATGCAGGATGCATTCAACCTTGGATGGAAACTCGCAGCGGTGTTGCGTGGACACAGCCCGCAATCTCTCCTTCGCACATATTCACAGGAACGCCAGGTGATTGCCCAAGAACTCATCGACTTTGATACCAAATGGTCCAAGACCATGTCCACAGCCCCAAAGGACCCGAACAACCCCGGGTCTGGGGGCATGGACCCTGCAGAAGTCCAAGCCCAATTCGTCCAGGGCGGACGATTCACTGCCGGGTTCGGTACCCGCTATACCAAGTCTTTGCTGACCGGTGATGTTACCCACCAAGAGTTGGCTACCGGGTTCCCGGTCGGGGAGCGTTTCCATTCTTATCCGGTGACGAGGATCGCAGACGCTCACGAGGTCGGTCTAGGGCATACCGCTAAGGCTGACGGTCGCTGGCGGCTGTACGCCTTCGCTGACCAAGATGTTCTTGGTGCCTCGCCGAAGTTTGATGCCCTGATGGACTTCCTCGCGTTTTCTTCCGGGTCTCCCCTGCAGGCTTTTACCCCTACAGGCAGCGATGTGGACGCAGTCTTCGACGTCCGCGGGATCTTTCAAGGATCGCATGTTCAGACCACCGTGGCCGATCTACCGGGCGTGCTATTGCCGTCCAGAGGTACGCTAAAATTAACCGATTATGAAAAGGCTTTCAGTTCCCAACTTGAAAAGGGCGAGGAGATCTTCGAAGCGCGCGGGATAAAACGAAAGCACGGCGCGCTAGTAGTAGTGCGCCCGGACCAGTACGTGGCGCAGGTCCTTCCTCTTGACGCCACGACTGAACTCACCGAGTTTTTCGCCGCGTTTATGCTACCCGTAGGCCCAGTGTCTAGGTAATATTTCTGATGATCTAGCATTTCAAAGCATTTGTAGTCGCCCTGGACCGTAGGCAATCTAGTAAGAACATGCGTCAATAGAGGAGCCGGGGAAACAACTGAGGCTCTATTGAGCAGGCTGCCAGCGGTGGAGATCTGGGGTATCGGCCCGCGCCTCACGAAACACTTGCGCGGGCTGGGGATCTGGACGGCCAAAGACCTACGTGACGCAGATTCCGTGCGGATCCGCGACAAATTCTCCATCGTTCAAATGCCCACGGTGCTAGAGCTGCGCGGCATACCTTGCATTCCATTGGAAGAAGAACGTGTGGTCAAGGATCAGCTGATCTTCTCCCGGTCTTTCGCTGAGCCGATCACTGACCGAGGCGGCATGGAGCAAGTGCTGGGAATCTACGCACAACAAGGGTCTGCCAGGCTCGACCGTCACAAGAAACACGCACGCGTGCTGAGTGCCTGGGCGATGACAAGCTACTACAACCAAAACCAAACACATCAGCCAGCAGTAACAATCAAACTGCCTGGTCCTACGTCTGATCCCGTGGTTCTCACTAAGGCCACTAAGGCGCTGCTACCGCAAATTGAGCTGTCATGATGTTGTGAGACACGCGTTCGTAGGAAAATGAGTGCATGTCCAAACGTCAGAAATTCACCCCGGAATTCCGTGCCGAAGCAGTCGAACTGGCGATCTCATCCCAGAAAAGCCTCATCGAGGTCGCAGCATCGCTGGGCATCAACGAAGGAACCCGCGGCCGCCGCCATCAGTGTGCTCCACCAAGACGTCGACCGGCTGCTGCGACCCCGGAGCGAAGGGGTCCGCGCCGCGCTGAGTATTCTGGTGGCCAGCCGGGAACGGATGGATACCGAACGCACGCGAAACCGCAACGCACTGACCGCGTTATTGCGTTCCGTCGACCTGGGAATCGATGCCCGCCTGGCTTTGAGCGATCGGCAAGTCAAACAAGTCAGTGGTTGGCGTGAACGCCCCGGCGACACAGTGGAGCAGCATCATGCCCGTGCCGAGGCGGTCCGGCTGGCACGAGCCGTCCTGGCAGCCAGCCAGGAGTTGAAGCGGAACAAGTCCGCCATGGCAGATCTGGACGAACAGATCGCACCGATGCTGCGGACACAATTCGGCCTGGGACCAGTCACCGTCGCTTGGATCCTCATCGCCTACTCTCACCCAGGACGGATCCATTCCGAAGCCGCATTCGCTAGCCTGGCCGGCGTCGCACCGCTCCAGGCGTCCTCTGGCAACACAACCCGCCACAGGCTCAACCTCTACGGTGACCGGCTGCTGAACAAGGCCTTGGACGTTATCGCCAAAACTCGAATGAGGGATGATCCTGCTACGAAACTCTATGTTGAGAAACGCACTGCTGAAGGGCTGAACTACAGGGAAATCAAGCGGATCCTCAAGCGTTATATCGCACGGAACATTTTCCGCCAGCTACAGATCCTCATGGCTTGATTCTGAACATAGAAGGGTCAGAAGACCCAACTGGACACAAACATGCTGGCGATCGCGGACCGCGGGTTCTTCAGCTTCGAAGTGTTGAAACTCAGCATCGGAGCCGGGGCCGAGCAATTGTGGAGGATGAAGGCCAACGCGGTCCTACCCGTGCACGAGGAACTGGCCGACGGGTCCTACCTGCCGACCATTTACGAAGGCACCAAGGCCCGGCGCAACAACACGGACCCGATCCCGGTGCGCGCCATCGAGTACACCGTCACCACCGGCAAGGAAACCGGGGACTTCAGATTGATCACCAGCATCCTGGACCCCGCGGTGGCTCCGGCCCGGGATCTGGCTGAGGCTTACGCCCAACGCTGGGAAATTGAACAATGCTTCAATGAGCTCAAAACCCATCAGTGCGGGCCGTCTCTGGTGCTGCGTTCCAAAACTCCCGACGGGGTAATGAAGGAAATCTATGGTTACTTGTGCGTGCATTACGCGTCGCGGTGGCTGATCGGCGAGGTCGCCCGCGATCTTGAGGAGACTCCCTTGCGCATCTCCTTCACCCGAACCCTTCGGGCCGCACGCCGGTCATTGGCCCGGCGACCGGCTTTTCCCCTAAAAAGCACGCGGAAGCCTTCGTCGTGTTCTGCCGGGAAATTCTCTATGAGCTGTTGCCGCTGCGCAGGGAACGCAGCAACCCGCGTGAAGTCAAACGCAAGATGTCGGGCTGGCCCCTCAAACGGGTCCCGAAGAAACCTAAGTAAACGGTATTACTCCTAATTGCCTGATTCTGCGCACAGGCACATGAAGAAATGTGTTTCCCCCCGTTCCACCGATCCCACCCGGCCAGAGGCCAGGGGGGTACCCAGACACTCGAACAACATGGACGCTGAACACCTAGCCATTTGCCGGGAGGGATCCACTGGTCTTGGCGATGGTGAGAACCTTTCGGTGAGGAACAAAAGGCATATGGCGCCTCCGGACCTCGGGCAGGTCAGTCCATTCGGTAAGCCCGGCCTACTTGAATTCCTCTACATCTGTTGCGGCACCCCCGTGTTCAGGGCTCGGCGAGTTCATCTATCGATGCTTCTTGTTGTGCCACGCTTCACGCGGTCAGGCACGCAAGCTTGTGGTCGGCGATCGCCATTGAGAAACCGTTAAGGTCGGTCGAACGTGATTTTCCCGCGGCGGATTCATGAGTATTTCGCGCTCTCATAAACGACACCGGATTCGCCAAGGAAGGTGCCGCGTCAAGCGCACATGGTGCGAATGACGACGTCATGGTACGGCTCAATTAGCTCGGTGCCATAGCTTGCCGGATTCTCTGCCGCAGCAATTTGCCGTGTGGGTCGGTGGTCTTGCGCCCGGAATATAACAATCGGGAGATGGACCGTGCGGAGGTATTCAGGGCGGAGAGCAACGATAAGTCCTCGACTTCTCCGCGGCGGGATGTGATGGATAGGGCAGCGACCGCAGTTCCATCGTCCCCGATGATTGGAACGGCCAAACCAGTTGATTCGGCATGGATCCAGCCGCTGGTCAAGGCGAAGCCCGTCTTGCGAGTCTCCGCGACAATTTTTCGCAAGACATCTCGATCGATAATCGTGTATTGAGTGAAAGCCGTGATTTTGCCCTTCAGGAATTCCTCTTTGACGCTGGCCTGTGAGAAGGCGGCCAGAACGATTCCCGGGGCGCTAGCGAGGATGGGCAGGCGACTTCCGGGCCTCATGACATTTACCGAATTGGATCGTTTAGAGGACAGCATTTCCAAACACAGGACTTCGCCCTTGTCCACGATATACAGCGTTGTGTGCTGGTTAACCACGGCATTCAGGTCCTCCATGAACGGAAGTGCAACCTCGCGAAGGGAAGAAACCCTGGGAGAACGGATTACCAGTTCCCACAGCCTCAATCCAATGTAAACCCGGCGTCTGTCGTCGCGTTCCAGGACTTGGGCTTCTACAAGATCTTCGACAATCCGGTAGGCGGTTGAAATGGGCAAGTCTGTCCGTCGGGCAACCTCCGCCGCGGAGAGAGATCGGTCGCCTTCACCAATCGCCTCAAGCACCCGCATAACCCGGTCGATCACCGATTCTGTCCGAGGCGGCATCTGAACTCCTTAAACTAGTGCCACGACCCATGCATCCTCAGGGAATCTTCCCACTCCCTGAGAAGTCGTGGGGCGGTAGCTCGTAATATAGGGCACCATCTTCTGTAGCAGCCAAAACATGATGCATGTCACATGAACCTGGTTTTCTCCCGATTCCACACTCTTACATCCCTCAAGGCCATCGACGACGAACTGGTCCTTGCCTGTCAGAGGTGCCAACAGAAAGTTTAGCCATGACTCAATCGCGGTCAATCAGCGGGGCCCGTACTAAAAATTCTCCTAAGCAGGCAAACAGGGCTGCACTTTCAGCCTTCCTCGGAGGAGCACTCGAGTATTACGATTTCATTTTGTTCGCGTCGGCGGCGGCCATCATCTTCCCGCGAGTATTCTTCCCGGATGCCGAATCATCGAATCTTCTGTCATTCGCGACCTTCGGCGTGGCATACCTTGCACGACCAATTGGGGCCATTGTGATAGGCCACCTCGGGGATAAATTTGGCCGTAAGAATGCACTCCTGTTGACGCTACTCCTCATGGGCTTGGCAACATTCATCATCGGTTGCCTGCCCTCTTACGAGCAGATAGGTGGCCTGGCTTCGCTGCTCTTGGTGGCAATGCGCCTTCTGCAGGGATTCAGTGCAGGTGGAGAGATCGCGGGGGCCAGCTCGTTGAGCATCGAGCACGCTCCGGCGGGACGGCGGGCCTTCTACGGCAGTTGGACGATCCAAGGCGTTGGAGCTGGAACGTTACTCGCTTCGATTGTGATGCTTCCCGTCATGAAACTACCTGACGAGTTGCTCTTCTCGTGGGGATGGAGGATCCCTTTCCTGGCCAGTCTGGTTGTTCTACTCCTGACGTACTTCGTTCGGAGAACCGTAGATGAGCCAGAAATCTTCACAGAGGCCAAGGAAACTGGAAAAACCGCGAAGCTTCCGCTCCTCGAGGCCTTCAAAACCAGCTGGGCCAATATCATTCGCGTTGTTCTCATGACTTTGCATTTCATCCCTGATTCTGTCATCGCGGTCTTCGGCGCCGCCTATGCAATCTCAATGGGCATGGACCGAACTACCGTCGTCGTGTCCACAATCGTCACCAACCTCGTTGCATTGGCGATTCGCCCGATAGCGGGCACCCTCGCCGATAGGATCGGCCGAAAACCAGTCTTCTTCGTCGGCGCAATAGGCTCGGGGGCCTCGATTTTCGCGTACTTTGCGGCCATAGACTCTGGCAGTACCCTCCTGTTCTTCCTTGCCCAAGCCATGACCGTCGGACTATTTGTAGCCTGTTGCGGTGCGATCTACCCCGCGTTCTACGCAGAAATGTTCAATGCCCGAACCCGATACAGCGGCATGGCCATCAGCCTGCAATTCGGTTCTGTTATTGCGGGATTTGCCCCCACATTGGGAACCATTCTGGCCCCGGGCAGTCCAGACGGCTGGATGCCAATTGCCGCGCTGACTGCCATTGCACTCCTCATCGCCGCCCTGGCAACCCTCAGCGCGCGCGAAACGTTCAAAACACCATTGCACGCTCTCGGCTACTCGCAGAAGGAGCTGGCCGTGAATCATGGGCGTCAACCTGCCGGCAGCACCACAACCATCGCTGATTCCGAAAACGTCCAACCCTAATGTTCAACGGTGCCGACGCCATTCGTCCACCTTGAGCACCAGCAGTAACTGACCCACAATTTTCCCAAGGACGAACATGAAAACCAGCGAAAGCCCTTCGATTTCCTCCGCCTATTCCCTCATCGGCCGCGTTGCCGTTGTCACCGGCGCTGCCCGCGGCATCGGCCGGGCATGTGCGCTTCGCCTGGCAGCGGCCGGTGCCGATGTCGCCATCGTGGACCGCGACCTTCAAGGTGCCGCTCAATATGGGGAAATCTTGACCCAGGCCAGCGTTTCCGCCGAGATTCAGGCGCTGGGCCGACTGAGCAAGGGCTACGAAGTAGATCTCATTGACCGAGCATCGGTCAATGAGATCTTTGAACAGATCAGCGCAGACTTCGGACGGATTGACATCCTCGTGAACATGGCCGGCGGAGCCATCACGCCGATCGAACGCAGCAAGGCAAGCCTCGTGCCAGACCACGACATCAACTTGATCCTCGACGTCAATTTGCGCACCACTATCAATTGCAGCCAAGCCGTGATCCCCGCCCTCCGCAAGACTTCCGGGACGATCGTCAACGTTTCCGCAGCCAGTGCCATCGCTGCCCTGCCCGACGGGGCACTCTCACACTACGGGTTCGCGAAAATGGCCGTCCTGCAATACACCCGCAGCCTGGCCACCGAACTGGGACCTGACGGCATCCGCGCCAACTGCATCTCGCCGGGCATTACCTACTCGGCCCGGATCGCCGAGCAAGCACAAGAACGCAATCTGGGCACGGACAAGGACCTGACAAACATCCCCTTACGCCGGTTCGGTACCCCGGACGACATAAGCAAGGCCGTCGAGTTCCTCGCCAGCGACATGTCAGCCTATGTGACCGGACAATGCCTATCCGTCTGCGGAGGCAGCGTCATCACTCCCAACTAATCACCAAGAATAGGAACGCCGACACCCATCGGCTTTCGAGGGCAGAAGAAATTGGACCGGTGGCATATCTGGAGCCGGCATGGCTGCCCTCCACGCTGAATCCGGCTTCGATCGTTCTCCCTAGAACGGAAGGACAGGCGCTGTCGTTTCTATGAACGCCAACACCGTCGGCACCTCTGCCGAGATACCTCATAGTTTGAAAGCGAGTTGCATTTCCATGTCCATCCCCGAATACCACTATGACCTTGTTGTCGTTGGCTCCGGCATCGCCGGCCAGACAACGGCAACCGCCGCAGCTGAGGCCGGTCTGCGTGTGGCCCTCTTGGAAAAGACCGACGTGTTGGGCGGGTCTTCGGCCATGAGCGGCGGCTGGTTCGCCTTCACCGGAACGGACGAGCAGGCCGCAGAGGGGATCAACGATTCCCCTGAATCCTTCCTCCGGGACATGCTTGAGGTCGGTGAACACCGCAACGACCGGGCATTGCTGCGGGCCTACCTCGAGCACCAACAGGAAACCTACCGCTGGTTGAAAAACCACGGAGTCGAGTTCCGCGAGGTCGAAATCAGCTCCGGCCAATCGGCCCGGCGCAGCCACAACTCCGCGATCAAGGAAGTCCTGGCCGGACTCCACCAGGACTTCAGCACCGCAGGGGGACACACCTTCGTGGAGCACCGTGCGGTGAAACTGGTCCGGAATGGTTCTGCCCGAGTCACCGGCGTCCTGGCCCAGACTCCAGCTGGTGAGGAGCTGTTCAAGGCCGCTGGTGGAGTGGTACTGGCCAGCGGAGGATTCAGCCGCGGCGCCGAACTGCTGAAGATCTTCGCCCCGGAACAGCTCGCCGCGATACCCTACGGAGGCAAGGGCAACACCGGCGACGGGCTAAAAATGGCGTGGAAGCTCGGTGCCGGCATGGCCGACATGTCGTTCGTCAGCGGCACCTATGGATCCCACCCGGACACCGGGGACGAGTTCCACGAGCTGCTCACCGCCTACTACATGGGGGCGATCATCGTGAACCAGCATGGGCGCCGCTTCGTGGACGAGTCGCTGTCCTACAAGACCCTCGGCCGTGAAGTCCTCGATCAGCCCGAGGGGCTTGGCTTCGAGATCTTCGACGCCACGGTGCGGGCAAAGTCCCACCGGGGCATCCCGCTGAAAGACATCGACACCCTCGAGGATCTCGGCCACGTGCACAAGGCCGACACCCTTGAGGAACTGGCCGAGATCGCGGGCATTAATCCCGAAGCACTCAGTGAGACCGTCACCCGCTACAACACCGCCATCGCCGAGGGGCACCCTGACGAGTTCGGACGCACGAACCTCTGCAACGGGGTCGGGGATCTGCTACCCATCGATCAGGCGCCGTTCTACGCCTACCCGGCCAAATCACTGATGACCAGCACGTATTGCGGCCTCACCATTACTCCGCGGGGGGAAGTGCTCGACATCGACGGCGAAATCATCGACGGACTCTACGCCGCCGGCGAGGTCACCGGCGGTTTCCACGGCGCCGCCTACATCACCGGAACCTCCCTGGGCAAGGGAGCCGTGTTCGGCCGTATCATAGCCCGGCACGCCGCCACGACCTTGGCCGTTCCAGCACACCTCTAAGCGGCAACTGACAAAAAACCTGCAGCAAGAGCCCCGGTCGGCTAGCCCCGGGAATCCGGCGCACTCCGTCGGTCACCTATCTGTCCGCCGGAAAGCATCATTCGTCGGACAAGGCTTCATCACCCTGGGGTGACAGCCCGTTCACAATTATCGAAAGGAACAACATGAGCGACTCCATCATAGACGTCGTGGTTATCGGCGGAGGAGGCTCGGGTCTGAGCGCTGCGATCTCGGCCGCAACGAGCGGATCCAGCGTAATAGTCCTGGAAAAGTGCGCCAAGGTTGGAGGAAGTACCGGGATGTCCGTTGGATCCTTCACGGCCGCCAACACGTCCTACCAATACCGCGACGGCGTAAATGACAGTATCGACCTCTTTATCAAGGACATGATCGTCGCCAACGGCACGGATGAGGAGCGGGAGAACAAGGAATTGCGGCGGGTGCTGGCCGAGAACGCCGGCCCTACCATTGAGTGGCTCTCCAGCATAGGCGTCCAATTCCTTGGCCCCACCCCGGAACCGCCCTACGAGAAGCCCCGGATGCACAACATCCTGCCCAACGCTTCCGCCTACATTACGGCTCTGCTGCGCGAGAGCCGTAAGCGCGGCGTAAAAATCGTGACATCCGCCCGCGTAGAAAAGCTCTTGCGCAATGCCTCAGGCGAAGTGATCGGTGCCCGCGCCAACGGGAAGAACTACTTCGCCCGCCGAGGTGTCGTATTGGCAACCGGCGACTATTCGGCGGCCACAGATATGAAGGAGTCCTTTGTCGGCAAGGCCGCAGCGAAGGTCCAACCCGTGAATCCGAACAACACAGGTGACGGCTTCCGACTCGGCAGTGACGTCGGCGGCGTAATGCTGCAAATGGATCGTCTTTACGAGGGCCTACGGTTCCCGCCAGCAAAGCTCCCCGATCCAATCAAGCTACTCCCCTCCCACCCGGTAGTCTCTCGGATCATGCGTTTCGTCGTCGAACGGCTCCCCAAAAACCTCCTGGCATTTGTTCTGCGCGGAGCCCTCACCAGTTGGGTCGGACCGAACAACACCATGTACGCAGCCGGGGCCATTCTGGTCGATGTGGACGGCCGTCGAGTGGCCAACGAAGACTCTGACAAGGAGTTGGCCCGGGGCGTGGCGGCAGGTGACAATACCGGCTACATGATCTTCGACGCTGCCCTTGCGAAAAAGTTTTCCGCCTGGCCCAATCCGGTGTCGACCTTCCCCGGTGTCGCATACGCATATGTCCAAGATTACAAGCGGTACCGACCCGACACTTTCCATACGGCGGACACCCTGGACGAGCTGGCCAACAAAACTGGCATCGATCCTGCCGGACTTCGATCCACGGTAGAGACATTCCGGCACTATGCCTCCACCGGGCGTGATACCGAGTTCGGCCGCGAGCGGTTCGGCGGGGGAATCGGCGAAGGTCCGTATTACGCACTCGGCCCCCTCCACGCCTATGTAACCTTGGCCGATGGAGGCCTGGCCGTCGATACCCAGCTGCGCGCCACCGACCTGGACGGTGCCACTATCCCCGGTCTCTGGGCGGCCGGTTCCACCGGCCAAGGCGGCCTTCAGCTCCTCAACCACGGGCTGCATATCGGTTGGGCGATGGTTTCCGGACGCATCGCGGGCCGGCACGCTGCGCAGGCCTCCGCACGAGACGACTTCGTCGTTGCAGGCGACATCAGCTCTGCCCTGCACATTCCGGTACAGGCCTTGACTGTCCGTTGAGCTGCTAGGAAGGAGCCCCTCCCGGTAGCAGCCCCGCAGCAAGACCGATTCCCAAACCATCAGACCCGTCCTTAACCAACAAGGTGAAAACAATGAACTCCATGCAAGCTGCACGCCTCGACACCATGCTCAACCGTCTCAGTCTCCAGTCCGTTGATATTCCAGAGCCATCGGCCAACGAGGTCCGCGTCAAGGTCGCCTATGCGGGAATCTGCCTTAGCGATATCCATTTCATCAGCGGCGAAACCGCTGCCGACATGCTCGGCGAAGTTACGCTCGGGCATGAGGTGGCAGGATTCGTCGACAAGATCGGAGATGCGGTGACCGATTGGCAGGTGGGAGACAGGGTCTTGGTCCACCCTGTTGAAGACTTTGGAACCTCCACCCGTATCTTGGGTGTTCACTACGACGGCGGCTGGGCACAGCAGGTCGTGGCACCGGCCGAATCGCTGGTCGCACTCGGACCGGATCTGTCCTTCGAGACCGCGGCCATCATTCCGGACGCGGTGGCAGTACCTTGGGCTGCAATCCGAGAGACCGCCAAGGTGCAGCCAACTGAGTCAGTCGCGGTATGGGGCTTGGGAGGTCTCGGATTCCACGCCGTGAAGCTTCTGCGCCTCATCGGCGCCGTCCCGATTATCGCTGTCGACCCCCTCGAGGCAGCCAGAGAACGCGCACTCGACGCAGGAGCAGATATCGCCCTAGACCCTAGAAGTGACGACTTCCAGGAACAGATTAGAACGATCACCCGGGGCAAGGGTCTAAACGTCGCGCTGGACTTCTTTGGCCACTCTTCAATCCATCAGCAAGCGTTCGACGCCCTCGGCCGCAACGGAAGGCTCGTCCTCGTCGGTATTCCCAACACGCCGCTCAGCCTCGAAACGACCCCCAAACTGATCCGAGGCGCCAAGAAAATCCTTGGACACTACGGTCCGGAGAAAAAACATGCCGAAGAGATCGTCAAGCTCGTTCATCTCGGACGCCTGGACCTGAGCGATTCCATCAGCGCTGTCTACGATTTGGCTGACGCTCATCAGGCGGTGGACCACCTGACAACAAAAACCGACAACCCAATCCGCATCCTGCTCAAGCCCTGAGCACGCATGCCGGAACCACCTCCACAAACTACGCAAATCCGATTCAGGAGTGATAGGAAATGATGAAGAACTCCACCATTGACCCTTCATTGAAGGTACTGCCGTCTGTCCATGCGATGTATCACCCCACGCTGGGAGTCAGCGATCTCGAAGCCGCTCGGGAATGGTTCAACCGAGTTTTCAACCTTCCAGATATTCGGTGGGAAGACACCCTCGACCTGTCGCGCCTTGAACCCGATTACCCCGTCAACTACTCGTTCTTTATGTTCATCAAGGATTTCCACTTCGTGGTGCTCTGCCCCGAGCTCCACGCCCGCGGAGCTATGGAGGGCCAGTCTCGCTACAAGGGCGTGCCTGACGGCATGATCGGAATTGGTTGGTACACGGGCGACGCCGTCGGCATGTTCGAACGCCTCGCGGCCTTCGGGTTCCCCTCCCATGATCAAAAGGGCCACACGATCACACCCGCAAATCGGCCCGTCTCCTCGATCGCAACAGACATCCTGGTTGGCTTCACCTACCCCGAGCATGCCGGCATGCGGCACGAGTTCGAGGAGCTCGGAATGAGTCATCGCGAGTACTACTCCCGCAAAGCAGATCCCCGGTTACGCCCCGGATGGGTTCGCGGGGAAGTAGACCCGGCAGACCCACTACAAATTATCCAAAGCTCCCACCACACGATAGTGACATCGGACCTCGCCCGTGCGACGCGGCTTTACGTTGACGCTGCCGGCGGGAAGATCGTAGGCACGGGACACAATACGGAACTCAATGCCGAAAGCACGTTCATCGCGCTGGGTGATGCAATCGTTGAGTTCGCGGTGCCCAGCCAAGAGCAAAGCATTCTGGCGAAAAAAGTCGCCGAGGGAAACGATTTTTATCTCGGCATTAGTCTCCAGGTGGCGGATCTGGCGGCTGCGAACGCCCATCTGCAAAAGGTTGGTCTCAATCCCCGCAAGATTGGCGATACCGTTGTCACGATTGAACCGGAAGAAGCCTTTGGCATGCAATGGCGGTTCATCACGGCCCTTCCCTACTAGTACTTTGTCGCGGCCAATGTTCTGGGTATAGGTGGCGGAGCTTGGCACTGGCATCATCCGTGGTGAACTTCCAGTTCACTGGCCACCGGTCGGCATAGAGTGTCTCTTGCCAGTGGTCGGCCTTGGGGTTCAGGGGTTCTTCGGTGGGCCTCATGATGTACTCGCTTTCTTCACTAAGAGAAATTTCAGTAGGCGAAACAGCTCAGACGGTGGGAGCGGTTAGCTGTATTACCCACGGAGGTTAAGAACACGATCAGCCGGCGCCAGACCCTTCAGCGCGGTATGTCCTCGACGGTAGTTGTAATAGTCTAACCACCCCTGGAACGCGGCAACCCGCTCGGCCTCCGTGCGGTACGGCCTGGCGTACGCCCATTCCTCCAGCATCGTCCGGTTGAACCGCTCCACCTTCCCGTTGGTCTGCGGCCGATACGGGCGCGTCCGCCGATGCTTCACCCCGACCCCCAGCGCGTCCCTGAACGCGTGGGACCGGTAACATGCCCCGTTATCGGTGAGCACCTGACGCACCGTGATGCCCAGCGACGCGAAGTAGGCGTTGGCCCGTTCCCAGAACCCGGCCGCGGTTTCCTTCTTCTCATCGGTCAGGATCTCGGTATAGGCCAGGCGCGAGTGGTCATCCACCGCGTTGTGCAGGTAGGCGTAGCCGGGCCTCCGGTTGGCGGCTGTTCGAGTCTTGTTCCGGTTCCCGGCCGCCCGGCCCAGCGCTTGGTGGCCGCCGCCGTCGGGGATCCGCCCGAGTTTCTTGATGTCCACATGGATCATGTCCCCGGGTGCCTTGTGCTCGTAGCGGCGGATGCACCGGCCGGTAGCCCGGTCCTGGAAGGACAGGCGGGAGCACCCGTACCAGGAGAGGACCTTGTGCACGGTGGAAGGGTGGATGCCCAGGTGGTAGCCGATGCGGGCTGGTCCCCAGCGGCGGTTCACGCGCAGGGCGATGATCCGTCGTTCGGTGCGGGTACAGGTGCGCTGCGGGCTGGCGTGTGGCCGGCTGGAGCGGTCGTGCATGCCTGCTTCGCCGTGCTCGCGGTAGCGAGTGGCCCAGCGCTCTGCGGTGCCGGTGGAGACTTGGAAGCGTTCGGCGGCGCGGCGCAGGGACCAGCCGTCCTCGACGATGCAGCGGGCGAGCAGGGTGCGGCCAGTGGGCGTGAGGGTGGCATTAGGATGGGACATGGAGAAGACCTCTGGGTTGTCGTGAATGTTGTCGCAAACACCACTTCACTCAGGGGTCTTCTCTTTGTCATTGAGCCACGCCGTGTGTTTCTAACCTATGTGGGTATTACAGTTAGCGGACCGAGGAAACATAGTCGCGGATCTTATAGGGCGTGGTGTCGGTGAAGGTGAAGAAGAATATTTGCTTGCCTTCCCCGGCCCAGGATTCCCCGTCCTTGGTGACCCATTGCCAGGTGGCGGTGACTGCGATGGTGTCTTGCTCGTGATGCTCAGTCATGAGCTTTACCGTGGGTTTGCTGGTGGCGTTCTTTTCGGCGGCGGTCAGCCATTCAACGCCGGTCGCTGGTCGTTCGGGGGCGATGACTTCTTTGGCCCGTTCGGGAGTCATGAGCGGGCGGGCGCGTAGCTCGGCGGCGGTGCGGTTGAAGTCCTTGGTCGGGTTCCAGGTGGTCATGATCGTGGCCGCTTGCTTGGCCAGCTCGATCTTGGCCCGATCTTGGATGGCTTCCCCCTGTGCGGGGCTGCTCTCGCTGCCGCTGGACTCTGGGGTGCTAGGTGTTGGGGTGTTTGGGCTGGCCACCGTTGAGGGGACTGCGGGCGCAGCGCTGGGTTCGGTGTCGGGGCTGGTTGAGGTGCATGCGGCCAGCCCGGTGATGAGTCCTGCGGCCAGGATGAGGGTGAGGATCTTGGGGTTTTTCATTAGATGTTCACCTTTTGCTGACGAAGGATCGGGATGGGGTCATAGGTTTTGCCGTTGTTGATTGCTGGCCGGTCGAACACGGCAGTGTCGGGGTTGTTGATTTGGAAGTGCACGTGGATGCCACTGGAGTTCCCGGTGGCTCCTGGTTTACCCAGTGGGGCACCTTTCTCTACGACGTCCCCGGTGGTGACCAGTAGAGAGTTGTCTTTTGCTTCGTGGAATTCAAAGACCAGGTAGGGGGCTTGGGTCATTTGGGCGAAAATGTAGTTGCCGTAGGAGCCGTACAGCTTGTCTATCCGGCCGACTGAGGCATAGGTGATGCGCAGGTCGGTGGGTGCGTAGAAGTAGGGTTCTGATCCGGCTAGGTCGATGCCCTCGTGCTTGAGCAGGAACGGTTTGCCGGCGCAGCTGGCCAGTGGGCAGGCACGTGGCCCGAACGGTGAGGTGAGGCGAGAGTTCGGCATGGGGTGCGCCCACTCTTGTGCTGTGAGGTCGCCGAAGTTGAACCCTCCGGGGGCTTGGCAGGTGGAGGAGTATTCCATTTGGGCGTTGTCCATGATGGTTTGCACGTAGTGCTTCGTTTCATCAAACGGTGGCACCCCACCGTATTTGTGGACTTTGCCGGCCCCGGCGTTGTACGCGGCGAGGGTGTACCGGATTTTTTCGTTCTCGTTGGTGGCCAGGTCTGCGATCTGTTGCCCGAGGTATTTCATGTAGCGGCCCTGGGCGTCCAGGCCGGCGAATGGGTCAAACGGGTCTTTCCCGTTACCCCATTCGCCCCAGGTGGCCGGCATGAATTGGGCGATCCCTCGTGCACCTGCCGGGGACACTGCTTTGGGGTTCCAGTTTGATTCTTGGCTGATCTGCGCGGCAAGGATGCCTACCGGCAGTCCTGCGGTGCGGGCGGAGTCTTCGATGGCCTCCCGGTACTGTTCCGGAATTTTCACCCCCGCTTTTCCGTCTTGTTCGCTCTGCCCGTTGGTGAGGGGTTTTCCTTCGATCACGCAGGGCGCGTAGGGGTCAGCGGTGGGTGATTCTTCTGCGGCTCCTAGGAACAGGATGATGGGAGTGATGACCAGCAACAGCAGGACTGCCAGTACAGCCAGGATGATTTTGGAGCCGCTGCCTTGTTCTTCGCCCATGATCCACCCCCTTTACCTCTGACGGTCCGCACGGTAGACGGTGGTGCTCTCCAATTGGGTGGCCACCACGTAGACCGCATCATTAGTGACCAGGACGGGGGCGGGGTCATCGGTGCGGTAGTTCGCCCATACTTGGGGTTCAGTCTCTGGGGTTTCAAGGTCCACGGTGGCTGGCCCGTTGGTGGTGTTCGCGTAGATCAGATTTTCGTGGATCGCGGTGGTATCTACTGAGGGCAGGTCCACCAACGCTGGCTCATTCCCGTAGCGGATACCGACCGTCCCGAGCACCGCGGTGTGGGCCTCTGGATCGACAAGGAGGGTTTCGTTCTGACTGGGGATGGTTCGGGGTGTCCCGGTGACGGTAATTTCTCCGCTGCTGCTGTCCATGACGGCCATGACACGTTCCGTGTGATCCCACGCCAAGAGCAGGTGAGTGTCATCCAGGGTCCAGATATGAGTGGGGAACGTGGTGGTACCTTTCGGGGCAGGGAAAGGCTGCTGGAAGTGGATCTTCCCCATGTTGTCCAGGGTGTAGATCGTGGTGGCGCTGATGGTGGTGATCGTTCCATCGTCGGCGATATCCAGCACGGTCGAGCCGGGTGGGATCATCACATCATGCAGTGTCCCGGCAGCGTCAGGGACACGGATGTACCAGTCCCCCAGCTCAATGTAGGGAATGTGGGTGTCGGTCCGCGCACTCTGACCTGGCTCTAGAGCAATAGTCGTTGGTGAAACACTGTGGGTGTCTGCTGGCATGCTCACTGGCCACAGGCGTAATTCGTTGCGATCTGCTGCGGCATAAACGTCATGGCCGGCCCAGGTGCTGTGGTGAATACTGGCCAGGTTTTCCGGGGCTTTCTCCCCCCGCCAGACCGGTTGGCCGGTCTGTGGGTTCCGGGCGGTGACAGTGCCTTCAGGATCAGCAGTTAACAGTCGATCGGGGCTAATGAGATTCACTCGCGCCCCGGCAAGAGTGGGATGGCTCCAGGTAGCGGTCGTTGAGTGCTGGGGTGGTGGGGCCGCTGGCAGGGTCGCTCCCACCCCTTCAGGCTCATACGCCACGACACTGCCAGTCGGCTGATTGGCGATTACGATCGCGGCCCCGAGTGCGCCGAGGGTGAGCACCGTCAAAGTGCCCACCCCGGCGATCATCAGGCGCTTGGTACGGCGCTGGGTGCGTTCTTTGGCAGCGTGTGCTGCTTCCTGCTGCTCGGTGAGGTCCAGGAAGTCCCCGGTCGCTGAGACGATCATGTCCCAGCCCCGCCCGGTGGACGCATCGATCGCGCGAGCGCGCACCACACCCAGGTTATGGTTGATCAGTTTGGCGATAATCGCGTTCTTCCCGGCCTCGATGACATCTTCTTCATCAAGCACCGGCACGTGCGCCCCATCCAGCGTCAGCGTTTCCCGATCTTCCCCAATGCGCAGCGTGTACACCGGGAACGCCGGCACGCTGTCGGGATCGATTATCGCCATCTACCTCACTACCCGCTCACCTCATGATGGGTTCAGTCGGTTTCCTCATCGCTTTTCAGCAAGAAGTCCCGCACGTCCTTTTTCCGATACCGCCGCACCCGCGCCCCCACCGACACGGATTTCAGTCCGTAGTCCTTGTTCCACTTCAGAACCGTCTGTGGTTTGACGCGCATGATGTCGGCGATCTCTTCGGTCGTTGCCCACTCGGGCAAGTCAGCGATCAGATCGTCCACTGCTTCTGGATCGTTCACGGTCACACTCCAAATGTGCTGGGCCATAGAAGCAATGTCAAGACTATTAACTTAATTTACCCCAAATAATCTGTTTTAGAACTCTAGAACAGAAACATTCGTTAATCTGTTGACACTGTTTCAACGCGAGTTTATGCTAAAAGTTAGATCAACTTTTCGCGCTGATCACTCTACTAAGGAGAAAGCCATATGTCAGCCGGGTCGAATCCTTTTGCACCATCAGAGCGGAAAATGACGCACAATGACTCTTTTGACATCCGTGATGACTTGATGGGTGACTCCCTACTCGTCACTGGCCCCACCACTCCTGGTCTTTCTCCCACGCTAGAAGCCCCTACCGACACTTGGCCGACTCAAGAGGTAGGGCCCATCAAGGGCATCGCGGTCATGGGCTTACACGGAGGCGCTGGGGCCACCACCCTGGCCACCCTTTTAGGCGAAGCAGCCCGCGAGGTAGGTCAAGTATGGCCCATTTCCCCCAATTCCTGGACAGGTAGCGCGTGGCCGATCCCTGTGATCGCGGTAGCACGCACCGATCACCACGGGCTGTCCGCAGCAGACCGGTTCATCCGTTCCTGGGCCAACGAGCAACTGACCGGATCGAAGCTCTCAGCTTTAGTGCTCATCGAGGCCGGACCACGCACTAGCGACGCCCGAAAGAAAGCCACCAGACGGTTGCTGCGCATGGTGCCCCGCGGCACGCATATCCCGTGGATAGATTCCTGGCTCGACGCCCCACCAGATCCAGCCCGGCTCCCTGGGCGCATCAAACGCATCATCAAACTCCTGACCACTCCCCCTAACTAAGACAGGTGCATCCCCATGCTGATCGAAGCACTGAACCTCGGCATCGACATCGCCGCAACCATCCCGAACCCCACCCCAGAACAACCTCCCGGCACCGAAGGATTCACCACGATCCTGAACTGGATCACCTGGATCGTCATCGGGCTCGGCATTGCAGGTTTCCTCGTCTCAGCCGGCTATTTGGCCTTTGCCGCCATCACTGGGCGGGAAGTCAACGGGTTCAAGGGCCTAGTTCTCGCACTCTTTGTCTGCATCCTGGCCGTGAGCGCCGGAACCATCATCAGAGTCTTCATCTAAGACACCCCGGTCCTTGATCACGGCAAAGGAAGAACACTCATGGCTGAAAATGACCCGCTAGGGAAAAACTGGAAACTCTGGGGCGGCATTCTCGCCTTCATCGTCGCCCTGATCATCGTGGGACTCATCTTCCTTCCCCGCGGCACTACCGAACCACAAACAGCACCCACCACCCCCGCACCCTCGGTGCCGGTGCAAACGGTGTCGCCTTCGGCTACCCCGTCCGCTTCTAAACCAGCCACCGGGGACTGCCCTGCGATGAGCACCGATAACTCCTTCCCTAACGACGCACCAGAAACTGAATGGAAGCGTCACCCCGCCGGAATGCTGTTGCCAGTCTCTGCTGAACATGGGCCAGCTAAACAAGACGGAAACTTCTGGCGCTGCTTCAGCCACACCCCTACTGGCGCAGTGCTCGCTGGATTCACTCTCGTCATTGATTTCTCCGCGGGACGAGAGATCGAAGCTGCCGCTGACTCGATGAGCCGACAGCGGCTATTCAACGAGCAAGGTTCTGCAACTAGCGAGGAGGGCTTCCCTCCTATGCTCGGTTACCGAGTTATGAATAGCAGCGATGACAACGCGATCATTGAATACCTCTCGAAGACCGGGGAACAGTATGCAGCAATGAGTGTAGACCTGGTGTGGAGCAAAGAAGACAATGATTGGCGCCTGGATC
>Ga0153920_1000043_pt1 | contig 57230 bp, 56 predicted proteins | sample TSNJ004MetaG_FD_104713 | JGI IMG/M metagenome (GOLD analysis project Ga0153920, IMG submission 104713) | Attine ant fungus gardens microbial communities from New Jersey, USA - TSNJ004 MetaG | ecosystem: Host-associated > Fungi > Mycelium > Unclassified | place: USA: New Jersey, Brendon T. Byrne...
CCGGATAATGAACTGGGCCCGCTCGGTGCCCTGCGACTCGACCAGCTGGTCAAAGGAATCCAACCATTCCTGGGTCTCTTCCGGATCCCGGTCGGATAACTGATACGTCAGACCACTACGGATCTGGGAGATGTGTTCCTCGACAGCCACGGTTACTCCTTTATTGAAGCGGCTACATCCCGGTGGTGAGTTTCAGGCACCGCGATGAGTTTGGGACTACGGGCGGTGGCGCACTGGAGTGGCGTGCTACGCCCGTTCGTCATCAACTCTAGTTCGCATTCCGGTATTTTGAGGACAAGTTTTCATGCTGTGAGAAGAAAAACCGCCGATTTTCGGTGACCTATGCAACTGCATACAAGGTCATCTTGCGTAATGGTCATGACTTGGAGACGTGTAACACGGGATCGGGAAACCAAAAATCCCGGCGTGTTGGCCCGCTGGCGCTTGAACGCGCGGGGAAAAGCGTGTTTCGTTGGTAGTAACGCTTTGCACCAGCAGGAGGAAACAAGTGAGCGACGCCGTATCGGCAAGTGTGGAGCCCGCAAAGAAGATGGGCTTCAAAGAGGAAGATCTGATCCAGGAACTCGGCTACGACGACGACGTGGATTATGACCTTCGCGATTCCATTGAGGATCTGATCGGCTCGGAGCTGCTCACCGAAGAGGACCACGACGTCGTAGATGCGGTCATCTACTGGTGGCGCGATGGCGACGGCGACCTGGCCGATGCCCTCATGGACGCCCTGGCCAGCCTGGAAGACGACGGCGTGGTGTGGCTGCTGACCCCGAAGCAGGGGCGCGAAGGCCACGTCTCACCGACCCTGGTGCAGCAGGACGCCCCCACCGCGGGGCTGCACATGACCAATGCCGAGGGCGTGTCCAAGGAATGGTCCGCCATTCGCCTGGTTCAGCGACGCAAGCACTAACGCCCGTGCAACCCGGAGCGAAACTTCCGAACTTTAGTCTGGAGAATCAGTACGGGGAGCGGGTCACCAGTCAGGATCTGTCCACGGGCCGGAGCATCATCGTGTTCTACCCGTGGGCATTTTCGCGTGTCTGCGGGGGAGAGCTGGCCGAACTGCAGCAGCATCTGCCTGAGTTCCGTGACGCCAACGTGCGCCTGGTGGCCATCTCCGTGGACCACAAGTTCGCGCTGCGCACCTACGCCGAGCAAGAAGGTTTTGGCTTTGAGTTGCTGGCCGACTTCTGGCCACACGGGCAGGTGGCCGAACTCTTTGACGCGTTTGATGCCGAGCGCGGGGTCGCTCGGCGGGTCACCGTCCAAGTGCAGGACGGGACCGTTACCCACCGTTTTTCGTCCGATATTAGTGAACCGAGAGAGTTCGTTTCCTACAGGTCACTCTTAAACCAATAATCCTGCGCCGTAACAAGCACCCCCCCGATCGGAAAATAGGTGGGTGGATTCTCCGTGAATTGCCCAAAACCGACGTGTGGGGGTACAACAACTGTGAGTGCATTGCCGTTCATCCCCGCCATTTGCGAGGCTCCAATCCTTCTTGAGTTTTGAATAGATTTGTTCCGGCCCTCGCCAGTGCGCCGAACGAACTACCTATCGTTGTTGCTATTCCATTCGTTGATCAGTTGTTGACAGGGAGATCGCCGTCCTTATTCAGGGGCCACGCCTCAGAATCAGTCCTCGACAGGCCGTGGTTTCGTTGCTGGACCGGCTCGTTTGCAAGCTTCGCTACGGCAACTGTCCTTTACGTGGAGCGTGTAGCCATCAACATCCAAGCTGATCGGATTTTCGGGGGCTTTATCGTCCTAGTCTCCGTCCTCGGTGGCCTTGATCAACTTGTTAGCTCTGCCGATATGGATCGGTGGTTCTTACGCGCGGCTTCACGGTAAGCTGCAGGGATGGCTTCGTTCCAAGCTTTGCGGCGTTAAGCAACCGTAGGGTGCGAATGATCGACCGGTCCAGCTGGAATGCGAGACAGCCTCGTACGATCCTAAGCTGCAAGGATTTACATCGTTTCTCAGTCAGTCTTCACAAGGGTCTTTTTAGAATCAGGGTTGATGAGGTGTCGGCTCTATTCAACAAACGATGGAAGCGACCCCTATTCTCGTGTCCACCCGCACGCGAGGTGCTGAGAAAATGGATAGTGACGAAATGAATGGCATGGAGCACCGGCCAGGTATGTGAATTTTGCTGACCGCCAGGCGGAGTTTCGACGGCCTAAGGGCGTTTATTGTCCCCATGCACCTACTTCTTTGCCTGATTGCAGGAAACGATTGGAAGTCCTTCTTTCATTCAGCACGTACCTCTTCTCTGACTAGATACACTTAAACAATGCCCAGACCGCCCAGATGGCAATCCACGCTTGATGCCAGCATTGACGAGGCTTGCCTCGCAGTACGTCTCTATAATGACTCAGCAGAATCTCGTGCTTTCGAAGGATTCGTCATCCACATGCATTTAGCATGGCTTTATCTGCTCCATGCTGAATTCGTCCGCGACGACGTGGATTTTCGGTACCGTGATCCAAAGTATAAGCATCGTCTACTAAGAATTGATGGTGAACCGAAGCGTTGGGAACTCGAGCGTTCAATGAAAGAACGTTGGCCTGCAGATTCTGACCCAGTGCGAGCGAATCTGGCCCTGTTTATCAGGTTAAGGAACCGACTCGAGCATCGCCACGCCAACGCCGACGAAGCGCTGATGCTGAATCTCGCAGGCCACGCCCATGCCCTACTCGTGAACTACGAGTCCGAGCTAACTGGTCAATTCGGAGAGCAGCAATCATTGGCCGTCCGCCTTCGTTTGCCGATCTTCGTAGGCACCTTCTCCTCCCAGGGCGAGCAAGCGCTCAGAAGTTTTCGAAAAACGCTGCCAGCTGATCTACGTGGTTTCGTGACAGATTACGAATCTGGACTTGACGACTCAATCGTCAATGACTCGAAGTTTGAGTTTCGTCTACGAGCGATGGTTGAGCTGGCGCCAAAGGATCCGGATGCCATCGCCATGCAATTCACGCGCTACGAAGACATGACGGACGAAGAACGTGCTTTCGCCGAGGAATTGGGACGGAGAGGTCAAGTAATCGTCCGTGAGAAAAAACGACCGGTCTCAGGCCTAGGCCGGCTGATGCCCAAAGCCGTAACTACAAAGGTTCAGGCCGGTATTCCATATATATTCAATCTCAATCATTTTGCCGCTGCCTGGAAACGGAAAAAAGTCCGTCCTGCCAACGGTGATCCCCACCCCGAAAAAACTAATTCTGACTTCTGTGAATACGACGAACCCACGAAGACCTATCGATACACGACGGCTTATGTAAGCCATCTAATTAATAAATGCGGGACGGAGAAGGGTTTCAAGGATATTACCGGGAAAGTTCCTCAACCTAAGTCATCAGGTGAAAACGAAGGAGGCACAGTTGATGGTACGTAGTTTCCACCCGGGTTTAATTGCTCAAACGTTTGATTTCTGAAATTTGCCGCAGTGCTTACCCAGGTCTCACGGATTGACCCCACATTTTAAGGTGGTCGCATCAGTGGGGAAGTCGCGTTTATGATAGTCTGTTTTCAACAAGCGTGAGAAAGTATTTTGCAAATGCGGTTCATAGGCAAAATCTCGGCTTGGCGAGCGTGCCCGTGATGGCCGGGTGATCGTTCGTACGGATTTGGCAGATGCCATAAGCCTGTTTAACTGAGGTAAGTGGCAGCAGGCATGGGGCAAAACCACGTGAATTCTCGCTACTATGTGGCGGGCGATCCTGCCTAATTGATTTAGCGTTAAGGGTCATGGCAGGCTACCTCGGTTTTCAGAGGATTTAGTTAGTAGGATCAAAGCATTTAATGTTTGGCTTCGGTGCGGTCTGGCGTCGCGCCTATCAATCAGATCATTTATGGACTGTCCTCGTTGCGGAGTGCTTATGGGCAGAATTTGCCAACCGTCAATTCGAAGGTCCCGCGGTTGAGAATGCCAACTCCGCGACTTTCGACGGAGAGTGTATCAAGAGAGACGCAGCTCACGCCTCCCCGGCTTGCCCGGGCACCCGGGTTCCAGTAAAGTTATTCCCTGTTGGCAGGAAGGTTTTTCCTCTTGTCGCAGGTCAAGGGCCTTTAGCTCAGCTGGTAGAGCGTCACGTTTACACCGTGAATGTCATCGGTTCGATCCCGGTAGGGCCCACCACGCAGAACCCGTTGTGGCTAGTTGTAATCGACTGGTCGGAGCGGGTTTTCCTGTTTTCTGACGAGTTTTCCGCTGTCCCAACTTCCCCGTATTTCCAAGAGTTGACTAGGGGTAGCTGGATCTAAAAACGTCCCAAAACTATCCCGTCTACGCTACTTCCAGCAAACTGTGTATGCGCTTAGCAACGTCATCGAGATCGTAATTAAACAGGCCAGCAAAAGTGTCATAAGCGATGGCTGAATTGACGTGGCCCAGCCTCCGCTGCGCCGCCGTTACCGTCGCCACGGACAGCACCAGCCACTACACCCCTCGACTGAACCCGTTGTCTGGTCTCCTAAGAACCGATCTCGCACCGCTACTCCCAGACGGCTACGACAACAAGTTCGTGGCTCGCTCCGATATGCCACCCCTCATGACCCGGTTTGAGAACACAGTACGCGGCACAGTCCGGGGCGAAATAGCTCTCCGGACAGATAGCGTACGTAGTGTTGAGGTCTGCAAAATCTAGGGTGTCACCTCGTTGGTAGTGTCTCATGCCCTGAGGATAGACCACGAGAGGGTATGGTGCTCGAAAATGGGCAGTGGCTGGGCAAAGCTTTTTGGGACTGCTGCGTTGGAGGATGTGCACCGCCGCCGCAAATGAAGGGAATCTCGCGGCGGGGCACGCAATCAAGAGTTCGACCCGAGACTGGATCCCTGCCCATAACGGGGATTGTGAACAGGGTGAAACGGTGCATCGCGTACCAACTGGTGCCCCTCATCAGCGCCCGTACCAGGTGCGCCAATCAGAGGCAGAACGGTAGGACTCCGGGACGTCATACCTTCCTGCGTGAGCGTACTGCCGTGCCCATTCAATATCAATTCCTATGAAAGGCGCGTAGACTGAAATCGTAGTGGCAGGTGCTATAGGCAGAGCACTTTCCAATATCCTGTCGCAGCGACTGTGCCGTGTATTTAAATCACACGACGAACAGATGAAGCAGGAGCTTCCGTCAGATGTTTTACGAGCACTGGTTCCTTCAGGGTCCGGCTCGTCCTGTGAATCAGGTCAACCGCGCATTAGCTAGATACATTCAGTCTGTTGAACCTGGGCATCATCGCAATCTCATTGACTAGTCGCCCCGCATTCAGCCTATCTTGCGAGGGGCAAGTGCCATAGGAAGGCTGACAGCAAATGATCAGGCCACGAATTTGTCCCAGATGTTACCGCAGCTCGCTCACAGAGACCGAGACGTACCGATTCATCGATGAAGATAATCAAGAGCAACGATGGGAAGATGACGGGGGGCACGACGAAGGACAGCAGCAAGACCAGAAGATTGTGATGCGTGAAGTTCTTTGGAAATGTACCCGGTGCGGGTGGAACAAGGTGGCGTTTAGCGCTCAAGAACCGCATCTGGGCCCCGAACGACAACTTGAGTGAGCAGCATACTTCCGCCGGTCGTGAAATCTCACCAGACCTCGGGACTTCCCTCCAGAGCAGAGGCGTCTTTTAATTGCGCGCCCCGATCAATGCCGGCTAGTGAAGGCCAGCGGTCTCCTAACACCTATGAGACGCACCGGCCCCATGGCTGGTTCCTGATGTTGGCCTGATGGCAGCACCCTCCTCTAATCGATCCTGAGTCTGTCGCATTTCGTTTCGTCCATGCGGTTCAACTTGCGTCCCGCGCCGCGGATGTTAGGGTGCAGTGGTTGCGCAAACAGCGGCCGGAACTCGCAGTGCCCCTACGTGGTTTGCGACGACTTGGCGCCCGGCGGATCAACCGGTCCGGCGCATGAAAAGTTAGTTATCGAAAGCCGTGTCTTCCGCGAAGCACCAAATTCCGAAGAATTCTCCCGTGTCGTCCGAGACTAGAACATGTATAAGGCCTTGTGCTTTAACGGTGGCCAGACCGCGAACGAACACCTTGGCGCTCAGCACAGGCAGGATGACAGACACCGGGCGATGCGGTACGTAGTGGGTTTTCCTGGCGTTCGGATCGGGGCTCAGCCGCAGCAATTGGTGCTGTCGGCCATTGTGCGTAAACTTTCGCCCCTCCTCACCGTCAAGAGGCCGCGAATCGGGGGAATAAGACATGGACCAACACTAATCCAGCATCGACCCGACGTGGGTGGTTGCCGGGAAACTATCAGGGGTGCTTTGATTGGTTCAGGTCTTGGCTTGTTCCTGGATCTTCAGAGGTTCTCCACCAGACGCTGCTGGCACGTGGATACGCTTTACCATTGGTTTCACTATTTTTGGTCAAGGGGAGTCAAATACCTGCCCTTGCGGCCCTTAGCAGCTACCAGATCAGCGCCTGGGGCTTACAGACGGATACGAACTGGTCCTCCAGCCGGATTGGGCCATGAAATTCACCATTGTGGCTTTAACTCCCCGAATCCAGCGGTGATGTGCCCACCGACGGTGTTCGCATAGAGTGTGCTCCCATGCTGAGCGAACGGGAGCGCACGCTGCTGCTGGGAGACACGGTGCATGCACCGAGAGGTAGGCGGTCCTCTTATCCGTCTAATGCTCGCCTGCGAAGTTCTCAGACAACGTCGAAATCCCCACTCAGCCAGTCTCGTTTCACTCACCGGACGCCATTGTCTGCAATAACTTCCGTATATTTTCAAGGACGCACATCAGGGTCGCGCTGGGACTTCTGTTCTGTCCCGTGGACTTCTCCTCCATTGAAAACCAAGAGCTTCACGCCGTGGAAGTCAAGTCTCCCCCTGATCCTGTACTGACACGAGTTGGGAGATTCGTGATTATAAAGAACGGGGCCTTACCCCAAAAGGTAAGACCCCGTTCAGGCGTGCAGGTTAAGCCCGCTTGCGCGTGAGCAGTCCCCAGATAACGAGGACGATCAGCGAACCGCCGATGGCCAGCAACCAGGTTGACAGGGACCAGAATTCGTCCACTCCGACTCCGAAGATCGCAGATCCAATCCAACCGCCAACGATGGCGCCAACAACACCCAGCAGCAAGGTCACGAGCCAGCCGCCACCTTGCTCACCTGGCTTGATCGCTTTCGCGATCGCACCGGCAATCAGGCCCAAAACAATCCAACCTATGAAACCCATTACTTCCTCCTATACGGATCGAGTGACTTCGTTCAGCATCAGGACTGTGATGCACCCGGAAAACATTACCCGTAAGTATGGAATTGGGTGCGCACATCTGCAAGGACACGCCACGCGGAAAACCAAAATACGACGTGAAACACACCGTGGCGAGCTGGGACCACAACCGAATGGCGGAATGCAATATCGGGTTACGGCAACAACGGTTAGATGTTCGGCTCCTTGCCAGAGGCCGGCTGAAGCTCCAGCTGGGGCCAGTGCCCCAGATCCCGGAGCAGCTGCCGGTCGTGGCTGGAAAGCACAACCGCGGCCGCGGTCGCCTCAAAGGCCTCGGTCAACTCGTCCACCAGCGTGATGGACAGGTGGTTGGTCGGTTCATCGAGCAACAGCAGGTTCGGGCGTGCGGCAAGGGCCAGGGCAAGATCGAGCCGGCGCTGCTGTCCCATGGACAGCTCTCCCACCCGCTTGTTCATTTCCGCCGAGCGCAGCAGTCCCAGGCTCGCCAACCCCACCACCCGCTTGTCGGGCACCATACCGGCGGCGACCAGCCGGTCCACGTGGTTCGCGTAGACCGTGCTCGCCCGCTGCTCCAACCGAAGCGCTGACTCCTGCTGCAGGTAGGCACGCCGGGCGTGGGCCGAGTGGTGAACCGCTCCTTGATCCGGGTCCAGCTCCTCAGCGAGGATCGCCAACAGGGTTGATTTCCCGGCACCATTGGGCCCGGTGATCAGCAGCCGGCTGCGGCCGCGCACCGTCAGCGACACCGGGGCCAGTCGGTCCCGAACTCCCCGGCCTTCCGCGGTGATCAGCGCCGCCCCGGCCCGGGAGGTCAGCTCGGGGAAGTGCATGGCCTGTGGGGGAGCGGGCCCGGTCAGTGCCTGGGCGTCCAAGGCCGCCTGCCGCCGGCGGACGCTTTGCACCAGCCCGCCGGCGCGGGTGGCCCGCTGGTGTTTTCCGGTGCCCTTCTCCGGACGCCACCCGCTGATGAGCCGGTTCTGGGCTGCGCTGAGGTCATCCTGCAGCCGGGACCGCTCGGTTTGCTGGGCCGAGTATTCCTGTTCCCAGCGCTCGAGTTCGGCCCGGTGCCCCTCACGGTAGCCGCCGTACCCGCCGCCGTACACGCGCGAGCGGTCATCATAGGGGGGTCCAGGTCGATCAGGGTTTCGGCGACGTCGGCGAGCAGTGCCCGGTCGTGGCTGACGATGACCACCCCGCCGTGGCGGGACTTCAGCTGGGTGGTCAGGAAGTCCAGCCCGGCACGGTCCAGGTGGTTGGTGGGCTCATCGAGCAGCAGGAAGTCGTCATCGCCGCCGATCAGGCAGGCCACACGCACGCGGTAGCGCTGGCCGGCGGAGAGCTCGGTCAGCGGCCGGCTCCAGTCCGGTTCGGCATCTAGCGCCTCCATGGCCACTCGCACCCGCCGTTCGGCGTCCCAGGCGTCCTGCGCCAGGGCCAGTTCCAGGGCCTGGGCGTAGCGGTCATCGGCGCCGGGTGTTCCCTCGGCCAGGGCGGTGGCCGCGGCATCGAGTTGCTCCAGTGCCACGACCGCATGCCGGACCGCCGCGGCGGCGACTTCGCCCCCGGTGCGGCAACAGCGGGTGTGAGCGAATCGTGGCCGGGGTCGTGGCTTACCGCGCGTCCTTGCGGTTTGCGTCCCCATCGGGGTTGTCAGTGAGCATCCGGTCCAGGCGCCGGGCGACGTCATCGAGTTCGTGGTCGAACAGCCCCGCGTAGGTGTCCAGGGTGATGGCCGCGGTGGCGTGCCCCAGCATCCGCTGCACCACCTTGACCGAGGCGCCGGAGGCGACCATCCAGCTGGCCGCCGTATGCCGCAGATCGTGCACCCGCAGCCGTTCGGGCAGGCGGACTGCCTGCGGCCCGGCGTCCCGGGCCGCGGCGTTGACCGCCAGCACGGCCGGGGTGAAGCTGCGGCGCCGAAAGTTGTTGGGCCGGATCTGGGCTCCGCGGGCGCTGGTGAACAGCAGCCGGTCCGGATCCAGCGGCGCGGCCAGGGGCTGCAGCAGCCCCATGAGCTGCGCGGTCAGCGCCACGCTGCGCGGTTGCCCGTTCTTTGGAGGCCCCACCACCGCGGGCCCGCCGTTGACGAACACCACCGAACGCTCCACCCGCAGCCGCCGCAGTTCCGGTTGCAGGTCCCGGCCACGCAGTTCCACCGCCTCCCCGATGCGCAGCCCAGTACTGGCCAGCAGCCAGATCAACGGCGCGTGGCGCTCTCCTGCGGCATCAGCCAGGGCCCGCACCTGCGCGACGGTGAGGAACACGTGTTCGCGCGGGGTTGGGGGCGGCAGGCGGATCTTGTGGCCCGGGTTCTTCTGTAGCAGTTCCTCATCCACGCACCAGGAAAGGAACGCCAGGAACCGGCCGAAAATGGTGTCCACGGTGCGCGGGGCGTAGTCCAAGCGGGCCACCCACGCCTGGATGTCCCGTCGGCGGATCGCCTCCAGCTGCCAGTGGCCCCAGTAGGGCATGAGGTGGGCGCGGATGTCCGAGGCCGCAGCGATGCGGGTCGAGGCCCGCCAGTGCAGGCTGCTGGCCTGCCACAGGCGCAAAAGATCGCTCACCACGGGCCCCGGGCGTGCCGGCAGGTTTGCGGGCTCCGCTGCTGGTTCCACCTCTTGCCTCCCAACTATTCGGCGGTGCCCACCAGTCTCACCCGCTTCGGCTCCGGTGCTGGTGGATGACCGAGCGCACTGGGGATAAGCGGCGCCCGGGAGAGGGTCATTGTTTCGCCGAAGCGCCGTGGGGCTGAGATACTGGGGCTCCAGTTCGGCAACAGGTTTTTGTGGTGGCAGAGGGTGATTGGGTGGCTGTGATCGAGGATCCGTTCCAGGTGCGCCTGAGCGGGCGCGGGGGCGCGGTGAGCCTGCGCCAGCAGGTCTCCGATGCGGTGCGCGACGCCCTGGTGGCCGGCACCCTGGTGCCCGGGCAGGTCTATTCGGCCCCGGCCCTGGCCGAGATGCTGGGAGTTTCACCGACCCCGGTGCGCGAGGCGATGATCGACATTGCCCGCGAGGGGCTGGTGGAGGCGTTGCGTAACAAGGGCTACCGGATCGTGGGGTTCAGCGACCGGGACCTGGATGAGCTGGCCGAGCTGCGCGCGCTGATCGAGGTGCCCACCATGGCCCAGGTGGCGCTGCATGCCCGGCGCGAGGACCTGGAGCAGCTGCGCCCGCTGACTAAGACGCTGAATTCCACGGCCGAGCGCGGGCAGCTGCGCGAGTTCATTGCGGTGGACACCGACTTCCACCTGCGCGCCCTGGCCCTAGCCGGCAACCGGCACCTGGTGGACAATGTGCGCCAACTGCGTTCCCGGGCCCGGCTGTCCGGGCTGGCGCAACTGGCCGAGGCCGGGCAGCTGGTGAACACCGCCCGGGAGCACGGCCAGCTGCTGGATCTGATGATCGCGCAGGACGCCGCGGCGGTGGCCGAGCTGATGCGCCGCCACATCGGACACACCCGGGGTGTGTGGGCCGGGCGCGGGGAGCAAACCCGCACGTCAGCGACGTAATCCGCGCACTTCTTCACCCTGCTGGCCCGGTCATTGTGAGCTGGGCCATTTGCTTAACCAACAGTAAAATTTTACTGTGGTGTCTATTCGTGGCGCAGGTCACGAGCTTTCAACGACCAGATCGCGTTACCACACCGCACCCCCCGGCCGCACCCGGCGGGGAGGCGGGTGGGGGCGCACGGCAGATGGGCAAGGACATGAGTCAACAGGTTTCCGCGGCACCGAAGAAGGTGAGCTATCCCAAGGTGCTGACCGCTAGCCTCAGCGGATCGGCCATCGAGTGGTTCGATTTCTTCCTCTACGCGACGGCGGCGGCGTTCATTTTCGACAAGCAGTTCTTCCCCTCCGATGACCCGTACATCTCCCAGATGCTCTCCTACACGACCCTGGCGCTGACCTTCTTCATCCGCCCGTTCGGCGGGATCATCTTCTCCCACATCGGGGACCGGATCGGGCGCAAGAAGACCCTGGTGGTCACGCTCTCGCTGATGGGCGGGGCCACGGTGGCCATCGGCCTGCTGCCCACCTACGCCCAGGTGGGGATGCTCGCCCCGGTGCTGCTGATCCTGTGCCGGATCATCCAGGGCCTGGCCATCGGCGGGGAGTGGGGCGGGGCGCTGCTGCTGGCCTACGAGTACGCGCCGAAGAACCGGCGGGGATTGTTTGGCAGCATCCCGCAGACCGGGATCACCATCGGCATGCTGCTGGCGACCATCGCCTTCTCCCTGGTCAGCCTGCTGCCGCAGGCCTCCTTTGAGTCCTGGGGCTGGCGCCTGCCGTTCATCTCCAGCATCGTGCTGATCGTGATCGGGCTGTGGATCCGCGGCGGGCTGGGGGAGACCCCGGCGTTCAAGAAGCAGCAGGCCACCGGGGACGTGGCCAAGCTGCCGATCGCCGAGACGCTGCGCCACCACTGGCGCTCGGTACTGATCGCCATCGGCGCGAAGATCGTGGAGACCGCGCCGTTCTACATCTTCGCCACCTTCGTGGTCAGCTACGCCACCGGCACCCTGGACTACGAGCGCTCCACCGTGCTGAACGCGGTCAGCGCCGGCGCGCTGGCCAGCACCCTGATGATCCCGGTGATGGGCTGGCTGGCCGATAGGTGGGGCCGGCTGCAAGTGTACCTGTGCGGCGCCGTGGTGATCGGATTGTTCGCCGCCCCGTTCTTCTTGCTGCTGGGCACCGGGGCCGACTGGGCGGTGTTCATGGCCGTGATCGTGGGCCTGGGCGTGGTCTGGCCGCCGGTGACCGCGACCCTGGGTACCTTGACCTCCGAGATCTTTTCCACCCGGGTGCGCTACACCGGGGTGACCCTGGGCTACCAGATCGGCGCCGCGCTGGCCGGGGGCACCGCCCCGCTGCTGTGCACCTTCCTGCTGGCCCGCTTCGACGGGTCCTGGGTGCCGATCGCGCTGTACATCGCCGCGATTGCGGTGCTCTCGATCATCGCGGTCTCCTTCGCCCCGAAGGTGGCCCGAGCCGATGACTCGATCGAGAACCCGGCCACCGAACACCCCGAGACGAACCACGACCTGCCCGGCGGGCTGCCGGACGGGCTGAGCATGACGGAAGTGAAATAGGAAAGATGAGCGTAATGACCGAGAACGCCCCGCGCTGGTACGGCGCCGATGAGGTGGCCACGGCAATCACCCCGGCCCGCGCCCGCCAGCTGATCGAGCAGGCCCTGGGCGGGGACTTTGACCCAGCCGATGACCCGGCCCGCTTCCACGCCCCGGCCGGCACCGGGCACCTGCTGTTGATGCCCTCCACGATCGGTGAATGGTCCGGGATCAAGGTCGCCTCCGTGGGACCGCAGAACCCCTCCCATGGCCGGCCGCGCATCCAGGCGACCTACATCCTGATGGACGCCCTGACCCTGACCCCGCAGGCATTGATCGAGGGCTCGCTGCTCACGGCACTGCGCACCCCGGCGGTTTCGGCCACCGCGGTGGACCGGCTCGCCGCGCCGCGGGCCTGCACCCTGCTGGTGTTCGGCACCGGTCCGCAGGCCTGGGGCCACATCCAGGCGATGGCCGAGATCCGCGACCTGGATCAGGTGATGGTTTCCGGGCGCAGCCCCGAAAAAGTGCAGGAGCTGATCGCCCGCACCCGGCAGCTGGGGCTGGCCGCGCGCCCGGCCACCGAGGCGGACGTGGGGCAGGCGGACATCATCGTGTGCGCCACCTCCGCCACCGACCCGCTCTTTGACGGATCGCTTATCAAGGACGGGGCGGCGGTGGTGGCCATGGGCTCCCACGAACCGCAGTTCCGGGAACTGGACGCGAACCTGATGGGCCGTTCACTGATCGTGGTGGAGGAGGTGGACAGCGCCCTGCGCGAGGCCGGGGACCTGATCCAGGCCATGGCCGAGGACCCGGACCTCTCGGCCGAGTCGTTGCACACGCTGCGGGACCTGGTGCGCGGCCAAGTCCAGCGGGCCACCGACCGGCCGAACGTGTTCAAGGGGACCGGGATGTCCTGGCAGGACCTGGCCATCGCCGTGGGAGTGCACGAAACCCGCTAATCGGCGGTGCCGCCGATTTGTTGGGCAAAGAGCGCGGGCCGCGGTGCCGGGATGAGGATTCCCGGTGCCGCGGCCCGCGCCATATTTGCCTGTTCTGAGATCCAGCCGATAACGGTTTCATTCTCGCCGGGCTGCACTGGGATACTGGGGCCATGAGTGCACCTAGGGAAAACGTGTGGCTTGCCGCCGTTCGAGCCAACCCGGACCATGCCCACAACTACGCGCAGCGCTGGCGCCGGCTGGCCGCCGAGGGCAGCGACATCTACGGCGAGGCCCGGATGATTGACGCGATGGCCGAGCGCGGCAGCCGCATCCTGGACGCCGGGTGCGGCACCGGTCGCATCGGCGGCTGGCTTGCCGCCCAGGGCCACTGGGTGGTGGGCGTCGACCTGGATGAACACCTGATCTCCGTTGCCCGGGAAGACTACCCGGATGCGCAGTGGTTCGTCGGCAACCTCGCAACCCTGGACCTGCAGGGCCAGCAGGACGCACCCGGAAAGTTCGACCTGATCGTCAGCGCCGGAAACGTGCTGACCTTCCTCGCCGAGGACGAGCGGTTGCCGGCCCTGCGCCACCTGGCCGGGCACCTGGCGCCCGCCGGCCGGCTCGTGGTCGGCTTCGGCGCCGGGCGCGGCTATGACTTCGACACGTTCGAGTCGGATGCCGCCGACTGCGGGCTGCGGCTGCAGCAGCGTTATTCGACCTGGCAGCTGCATGGGCCAGCCAGTGATTTTCTGGTGGCCGTGCTTGGACGCGGCGACCAGCCCGGGTAGCCCCTGATCCAGCCGCAGGCGGCCTTTCTTGCGGTTCGGGTTCACCGCAGGACACAATGGGCAGCAACGGTTATTGACGTGGAGCAGCGTGCATTGAATTGTGCTCCTGGACGGCCGCACCCCGCCGCTGAGCACGGTATGAGGGTGGCTGGCCCGTTGACGCCACGGCTTTCGCTGCGTGGCGCCCTGCCAAGCGAGGACCACCAGGTTCCTCGGCCACGACAGAAGCCGGCGGACCATCGGGGCCAAGACTCCCCGGCGGGTGCCGGCGGATAGGACGCCGCGATGAGCAATATCGCCGTAACCCATGCCGATTCCGGGCTGGTGCGCTGCCAGGTGCAGCGCAGTGAACGCATCACCCCGCACATGACCCGGGTGACCTTCGGCGGGCAGGACTTGGAGCGCTTCGAATACCGGGGCTTTGACCAGTGGTTCCGGCTGGCCATCCCGGTGGACTCGCACTCCCGCTTCGACAACCTGCCCTCGAAGTTCGGGGTCGGCGGCTACCTGAAGTACCTGACGCTGCCCAAGGGCACCCGCCCGGTGATCCGCAACTACACGATCCGCCAATTCCGCGCCGGTGCGGGGGAAATGGACGTGGACTTCCTGGTGCACGGCACCGAAGGGATTGCCGGGCCGTGGGCGGCAAGCGTGCAGCCCGGCACCCCGGTGGCCTTCATCGACCAGGGGTGCGGCTGGAACCCGGTGCCGGCGGCCCGGCAGTTGATCGTCGCCGATGAAAGCGCGATGCCCGCCGCGCTGGGGATCCTGCGCGACATTCCGCGCGACGCGGTGGGTGAGGCGCTGATTGAACTCTTTGATGAACGCGACCGCCAGGACGTGCAGGCGCCCCCGGGGATGAATGTGCGCTGGCTGGTGCGTGAGCCGGGCGCCGCCCCGGGCGGCGCGGCGCTGCCGGTCCTGCGTGAGCTGCCGCTGGATGCGGACCTCTACGCCTTCGCGGTCGGGGAGTCCACGCTGGCCACCGGTGCCCGCCGCCACCTGGTCTCCGAGCGCGGAGTGCCCAAATCCAACGTCACCTTCTCCGGCTACTGGAAGCTGGGCCGCGCCCAGGGGTAGCCGCTGTGAGGCGTTCGGTGAGGGCCTCTGCTGGTGCGCGCCGTGTCGGCCGCCAGCAGTGCTCGGCGCCGACCGGAGGGCGGGCGGATCCTTCGCCCGGCCAGGTGCGCGGCGGGGCGAAGGATCATCAGCGGTTGACGTTGCGCAGGGTAAGGTAGCGCAGCGCCTCCCCGCGCACCTTGCGGTATTCGGGGATGGTGTCCATCGCCTCCCGCGAGGGTTCAGCCAGTCCCGCCCGGGCCGCCGCGCGCAGCGTGTGCCAGCGTTCCCGGTTCAGCTCACGTCGTTCGGCGCGGGTGCGCCGGGTGCGGGTGGGGGCCGCCGGACCCGGGGCGCGCAGGTGCCAGTGGTGGCCGAAGGGGTCGCAGAAGTCCGCGACCCGGCCCTGCTCCTGATGGTTCTGCGGCTCGGTCAGCAGTTTCACCCCGGTCAGCTTCACGGCGCGGGCCACCGCGTCCACGTCATCCACCATCAGGTGCAGGCTGACCGGCCCGTTCGGTGCCGTGGTGAAGGAGGCTGGGTCATCCAGGGTGCGCAGCAGCACCGCCGCACCGTGGATGTCCAGGGTGGTTTCCTGGGCCGGGCCGCGCGGGGCGCGCCGGTGTTGGCCGACCACCGTGGCGCCCAGGGCGGTGCGGTACCAGTTGAGGGCGCTGTCCCGGTCGTCGGTCAGCAGCAGTGGGGCTAGCGTGTACATCTTTCTGAACCTTTCGGCGTGGGCAACACACCGTTGTGTCATCCCTAGGTTGACACCGTAGATCGCCGGGCCTACTGTGTCAATACCCTATTGACAAACTGAGTCGGCGGCCGCGGAAACCCGAGGGTGCGGCCGGCGACGGGAATGGACTGGACATGGAGAATCGGCATGAAAACCTGGGCGGACAACTCGCCCCCGCTGGGCTCGGGCATCGGCAGTCGAACGCGGGTCTTGCCACGCTGCCGCGGCTCATCTGGGCCCGCTGGTCCTCGGTCGTGGGGCTGCTGGCGCTCCTGGCCAACATCTCCGATGGCCCGGACGCGCACCTGGCCGCGCTGGTGATCATCCTGGCCGCCCTGTGCTACCTCGGGGCCGCGGCCCTGGGCTTCGCCCGGGCCGGCTGGCTGATGGTGGGACTGAGCATCGTCGTGGTGTTCGCCGCCGCGCTGGCCGGGGTGGACAAGACCGTGGCGGGGCTGGCCCTCGGGATCGGCGTGGGCCTCTACGGGCTGGCGCGCGCCCCGGGCGGACGGCGCGGGGAAGTGGCGCTGCAGGGCGTCGCCTTCCTTGGCTTCAGTGCGCTGGCGCTCGGCGCCATGCTGAGCCAGCCGGTGCTCGCCGCCTACCTGGCCGCGGCGGCCGCATTGAGCCACTGCGTGTGGGATGTCATCCACTTCGTGCGCAACAAGGTGGTCGAGCGGTCGCTGACCGAATTCTGCTTCGTGCTGGACCTGGGGCTGGGAGTGGCCCTGCTGCTGGCCGCGTGGGGACTGTTCCCCGCCTAGCCCTATCGGCGGGACCGGGAAGCGAGTAAACTCCCTATTGACAGATGGCCACCGGCCACCGGAGTTCAAAGGCGGGCAGATCATGAGCAACGGGCGCAGGCTCGAGACCACCAGCACCACCTGGCAGCAGGTCCTGGCCCACCGCGAGCCCGGACAGGTCCAGGAGATCGCCGCGCGCTTCGAGCAGGCCGGGGTGCAGCCGCAGCTGGTGGCCCAGGCCATCGCCGATGGCGGGGCGCAGCTGGATGCGGCGATGCGCTCCAACACGCCTGGCTGGGAGCAGCCCTTCGGCGGGCTGCTGGCGGTCGCGCTGCTGGCCGGGGAGGTCGCCGCGCATTCGGCCTACCTGGTCTCCCGCGCCTCGGCGGTCCGGGCGGTGGCGGTGGACGGGCTACTGGAGGACTTCAGCGCCATCGCCGTCGGCGCGAGCCTGGGCGTCTCACGCCAAAAGGTGTACGAGATCGGCCGCAACGGGCAGCGGGTGCGCGCCGAGGCCGGGCCCGGCGGGTCATGAGCCCGCGCCGGCGGGAACCGGTGCGTGGGCAGGCGCCCGCGCTGCTGCATCCTGTCGACTTCGCGCCGGCCCGGCGCTACTACCTGCTGGCCATGTTGCTGCAGCTGGCCGCCTCGCCCATCATCCTGGCCTCCGCCATCATCTTCCTGCTGGGCATCAGCGGCAACCTTTTCACCCCACTGCTGGGGCCCGTTGTGGGGTTGAGCATCACCAGCTATGTGGAGCGCCGCTACCGGGCCGACGCCTGGGCGCACGTCGCCCGCAAGGCGCAGGACTGTACGCGCAGCGACCCGGCCCCCTGGGCGCAGCTGGCCCTGACGCTGCAGCTGGTCCTCCTGCTGCTGGCGGTGCTGGGCCTGGTGCAGGCGGTGCGCGCCACCGGTCAGTCCGGGGCCGCCGCCCTCGGCGCGGGCATCCTGGCTGGCCTGGTGCTGGTCGAAGTCGCCGCGCTGATCTGGGACCGACGGGCGCAGGCGGAACTGCGCAGCGTCGCGGTGGGTGGCAGCTGGCGGATCCTGCAGGGCTTGGGGGTGCTGGCCGTGGCGCTTCCTGGAGCTGGCGTCCTGCTGGGCTTCGGACCATTGAACCCGTGGCTCCTGCTGCTGGGCGTGCTCGCCCAGGGCGGCACGTGCGTGCTCTGGTACGTCATCCGGATGATCCCGGCCACCAGCAGCTGCGTCCCCAAATCCTTCCCGCTGCCCTAGGGGTGTGGGCGGCAACAAAATTGTCATCCCCCTATTGACGGAACGTGGGGGGTGTGTCATTCTTGCGCTATAGCTGTCAACCGAGGGGTGACAGTAATGCCGAGGGAGGCCACCATGAGCATGCGCAACCCGGTGATCCGCGCCGAAAACCTGCACAAGTCCTTCGGGAACGTGCAGGCCCTGGCCGGGGTGGACCTTCACGTGGCAGCGGGGGAGATCTTCGGAATCCTCGGGCCCAACGGGGCCGGGAAGACCACGGCCGTGGAATGCCTGGCCGGAACGATCAAACCCGACACCGGGGCGCTGTCGGTGCTGGGCGTTGACCCGGCGATGCAGCGCGAGATGATCCGCCGCCATGTGGGGTACCAGCTGCAGGCCACCACCCTGCCCGCCGCGCTGAAGGTCGGCGAGGCCATGCGCTGGTTTGCGGCCCTCTACCCGGATCCGGCAGACCCGGTGGAACTGCTGGAGCTGGTGGGCATGAGCCAGCGGACCAAACGCCGGATCGGGACCCTGTCCGGGGGAGAGCGCCAGCGCCTGTCGATCGCCACCGCCCTGGTCGGCCGGCCCCGGATCGCGATCTTTGATGAACTGACCACCGGGCTGGACCCGCAGGCCCGGCGCGGGATCTGGGCGCTGGTGCAGTCCATCCGCGCCGGCGGAGTCACCGTGGTGCTGGTCTCCCACGCGCTGGATGAGGTGGAGCGGCTGTGTGACCGGATGGCCGTCGTCGACCAGGGGCGGCTGCGCTTTGCCGGGACCCCGGCCGAGCTGCGCCGGCAGGTGCCCGGGCAGCACCGGGGCGGTGCAACCCTGGAGGACGCCTACCTGCGGCTGCTGGACGCCGACGCCCAAAACGTGATGGAAGGACAATGACATGCGTGCCCTGCTCGCGCTGACCCGGGTCGAATGGCTCCTGTTCCTGCGCAACCCCACGATGCTGTTCATGGCACTGCTGCTGCCCAGTGGCCTGCTGCTGTTGCAGGCCTACATCATCCCCGGCACCCGCACCCCGCTCGGGCAGGGCGGGCTGAGCACCATGGACCACCTGGTGGTGCTGGCCCTGGTGGTCGGGGCCACCAGCGTGGCCATCACGAACTACCCCTCCTCCGTAGCCGGGTACCGGGAGAACGGGGTGCTGCGCAAACTGGACACCACCCCGGCCGGGCCGTTCCGGCTGCTGCTGGCCCAGTGGATCATCGCCCTGATCTCGCTGGTCGCCGCGGCCGGGCTGGCCCTGGCCATCGCCTCGGTGAGCTTCGGGCTGCTGGCCCCACGCCAGCCGGGCATGGTGCTGGCCGTCTTCGTCGGCGGCAGCGTGTCCATGATGGCGCTCGGTTCGCTGATTGCCGCGCGCGCGGCGAGCGCCCAGATCGCCTACGGGGTGGGACTGCTGGTGTTCATGCTCAGCCTGTTCGCGGCCGGGTTGTGGACCCCGGGGCCGCTGATGCCCGATGCGCTGGAACCGGTCGTGGGGCTGACCCCGGCCGGGGCGATGGCCCAATCGCTGCAGGCGGCCTGGTTTGAGGCAGATGTGTCCCTTGGGCCGCTGGCCGTCTTCGCGGTGTGGACCGCGGGCTGTGCGCTGATCGCCGCCCGGATCTTCCGCTGGCGCTAACCTGGCCGGTCTGCATTGCACCGTCACCCATTGAATTTCGCAGTCAGGGGAGTACATCATGCGCCAGTTGGTCGCCATCGAGTTCTTGTCCGTGGACGGGGTCATGCAGGGACTGGGCTCACCGGGTGAGGACCGCAGCGGCGGATTCGTACACGGCGGCTGGGGTGCGCGCTACGCCCCGGCCATCCACGCGGCGCTCGGCGCGCAGGGGCTGGAAGCCACCACCGCCTACCTGTTCGGGCGGCGCACCTACGAGAAAATGGCCGCCTACTGGCCGTTCGTGGGCAGGCAGAACCCCATCGCCGCGCACATGAACCAGACGCCAAAGTATGTGGCCAGCACGAGGCTGCGGGATCCGGCCTGGCAGCACACGGAAGTGATTGCCGCTGAGGTGGGCGAGAAGGTGCACCAGCTGAAGTCCGAAGGGCAGGGGGAGATGGTGATCCTGGGCAGTGGCATGCTCACCCGCCAGCTGCTGGCCGAGGATCTCATCGACAGCCTGCGCCTATTCGTGCATCCGCTGCTGCTCGGTGCCGGCAAGCAACTCTTCGGGCCGCTGCCAGCGCCCCGCCAACTGCGCCTGACCGGCTGCCAGGCCAGCGAGCTGGGCAGCCTGATCCTCTCCTACGACGTGGAACCGAACCACTGAAGTTCAGTGCTCGAGTACCTGGTTCCCCTGAGCCGAGGGCAGGCGGGCTGCCACGGCGCTGAGCATGTCAGGATGTGTGCATGGAGCAACAGAATTCAAAGGTTCGGGTAGACATCCGACAACGCATTTATGAAATTTTGGCCGCACTACTGCCGGGCGAGTGGTTTTATGCTCATCAGTTGACCCTCTCCGCACGACGCTTGTTAAGTCGTGTCTTGGTTGCTCTGCTGGGAATAGCTGTAGCTGGCGTTGCAGTAGGTTTACTTAATGAGCGGAATTGGCCTGATGTAATTGCAGGTGCTCTCTTCGCATGGTCTTCGTCCGTATTGCTTTGGGCAGTTAGTTCATACAAATTAAAGAAAGAGGAAACTTCGGTCCAGCTGCGACGTATGGCGGAACTTGACCTGCTCCATGCCAGACTGAACCATCTCGCAGACAAGCTGAACACCCCAAACATTGGCTTATCCGGCGAGATCGAAGAGGTACTTGCTGCCCGGGAAGAACGGCTGGCACATTTTATTGGGCTGGATGAGTTTAGGCCGACTGGCTACCGCTCCGGAGGTGAGTGGTGGGATTCGGTAGCGTTGGGTGAGAAGGATGATGGATAAAGATCTACAGGAGTCTCTGCAATCAATCTTTTCTCTGCCGATGCCGAGCAAACTAGATATCGCGCTACGGGCTCTGGTGTTCTAGCTATCGCTGATCCCGTTCAGCCGCGCGTGCAGCGCCTTGATCTGGGTGCTCAGTTCCTCATCGGGTCCGGCGACCTCCAGGCCGGGGGCCACCTCGTTGATGGGCAACGGCTTCACCGGGCCGGGTTCCACGCCCCATTCGCCGTGCCAGTCCATCAGCTGCCGGCTGCTGCTGGCGTAGACGATGCGCCCCAGCCCCACCCACGCGTGGGCGGCCGAACACATGGGGCAGTGCTCCCCGGAGGTGTAGACCGTGGCGGCGGCACGTTCGGAGGGGTCGAGGTTCTCCGCGGCCCAGCGGGCGATCGCGAACTCCGGGTGGCGCGTGTGGTCCCCTTCGGCGACCCGGTTGCGGTCGGCGAAGCGCACCTGGCCCTGCTCATCGACCAGCAGGGAGCCAAAGGGTTCGTCCCCGGCCTCCAGGGCCTGACGGGCATAGTCCACGCACTGGGCCAGGAAGGCACGGTCGGTCTCGGTGATTGATGCGGAAGTAGCCATGCCAACACCTAACCACCCTCCGGTGCCAAAGAGAAGTATGACTAGGCACTTCTCAGACCCACGCCGGGTTCACAGGTGGCGGTGCCTGCATCAGTCGATTCCGGCGTAGTCGTACTGGGCGTAGATCCGTACCGCAGTTCCCGCCACGTGGGCACCGATGCAGGTGCGCCGCCAAATCAACGGATTCCACGCACCACATTGCTCGGTCTCCAAACCGAGATCCGTGGTGAGCCGTTTGGCGCCGGCGGCGGAGCCGGCCTGGACTTCAAGTTCCCGCCAGCACCCGCCGGAGGCGCACTGCAGCTCGGGCTCGCCCACAACCAGTTCCGCCGGCAGATCCGGGAACGCCGAGGTGCCGGGCACCGCGGCCTCATCCAGGCGCACCCAGAGCACCGCCGCAACCCAGATCAGCAGCAGCACGCCCAGCCCCGCGAGCGTTCGCAGAATCCAGAACAGCCTGCGCTTCGATGCGTCCCGTCGTGCGGTGTTCTGCCGCCGCTTGCCGTCCTCCATGCCTTGACCCTACGCCAGTCAAGCCGCGTGCGGAGCCGTGCCGGGGGCTACGGCGGCATTATCGCGCCAAGTCACAGTAGGACTCGAAGCCTGTACCGGTCCGGAGGGATGTGACAGCATGGGCTGATCACATACGTCGCGTACGCCACAGCCTGGGGTGCGCGGTAACAGCAACGCACGAGCACATCAGGAGCAGCAGTGAGCGCAGCACCGGGTGAGAAGACCCTGAACGAAATCAATGAACTGATCCGCCTCGACACCACCAGCCGGGACACCAACCTGCCGCTGATCGAGAAGGTCATCGACAAACTGCAGACCGTCGGGGTGGAGCACACCCTGATCCACAACGCCGAGGGCACCAAGGCCAACCTGCTGGCCACCATCCCCGCCCACGACGGAACCACCACCGGCGGCATCGTGCTCTCCGGGCACACCGACGTGGTGCCGGTGGACGGGCAGGAATGGAGCAGCGAACCATTCAAACCGGCGGTACGTGAGGGCAAGCTCTACGGGCGCGGCACCTGCGACATGAAGGCCTTCATCGGGGTCATCCTCTCCCGGCTGACCGAACTGACCAGTGCCCGGCTGAAGGAACCGGTCCACCTGGCCTTCTCCTATGACGAGGAGGTCGGCTGCGTCGGCGCGGTCGGGCTGGTGGAGAAGATCACCGAACTCGGCCTGGCCCCGCGCGGTGCGGTGGTCGGGGAGCCCTCCAGCATGCGGGTGATCCGCGGGCACAAGTCCATGAACGTGTTCAAGGTCGACTTCCACGGGGTCGCCGCCCACTCTTCGCTGCCCGGGGAGGGGCTGAACGCCATCTCCTACGCCACCCGCTTCGCCCGCTTCGTCGACGAGGTCTCCGCGGAACTGCGCCAGGGGGAGCGTGATGAGGCATTCCTCGAACCGACCACCACCATGAACGTGAACCGCATCGATGGCGGCATCGCGGTGAACACCATCCCGGCGCTGTGCACCGTGTTCTTCGAATACCGTTCCCTGGCCAGTGTTGACCGCGAGGCGCTGACCGCCCGGATGCGCGCCGAGGCCGAACGCCTGCAGGACGAGATGCGCCAGGTGAACCCGGCCGGCAGGGTCGACTTCAGCATCCAGGCCGGAGCTCCCGGGCTGGATACGGCCCCGGAGGCCGAGATCGTGGAACTGGCCGCCCGCTGGGGCGGGGAACCGGCTCAGGACAAGGTCACCTACGGCACCGAGGCCGGCCTGTTCGCCGGCGCCGGGATCCCCACCGTGGTCTGCGGCCCCGGCGACATCGCCCAGGCGCACGCCCCGGATGAGTTCATTGAACTGTCCCAAATCACCGCGTGCGAACAGTTCATCGACGCGATGATCGCCGACCTGTCCCAGTAGCCCGCCCCGCACCCAACAGCCAGGAGACACCCATGAGCCCACCGCGTGAAGTGACCGCGCACCAGCTGAAGGCCGCCCGCAAGGCGGTCATTTCCTCCTCCATCGGGGCGGCGCTGGAGTGGTTTGACATCATTGTCTACGCCACCTTCGCCACGGTCATCGCCAAGATCTTCTACCCCGAATCCAATCCGACGTTCGCACTGATCCTCACGTTCGCCACGTTCGCGATCTCCTACATCATCCGCCCGCTGGGCGGGATGGTGCTGGGCAGCTACGCGGACCGCAAGGGCCGCAAGGCCGCGCTGACACTGACCCTGATGCTGATGATGGTCGGCACGCTGATCATGGCCATCGCCCCCACCTACGAGATGGTCGGGGTGTGGGGTGCGCTGATCATCCTGCTTTCCCGGCTGATCCAGGGCTTCTCCGCCGGCGGCGAGTTCGGCACCGCCACCGCGTTCCTGATCGAGACCGCACCACACAAGAAGGCGTTCTACGCCTCCTGGCAGGTGGCCAGCCAGGGCGCCTCGATGCTGCTGGCCAGCGCGTTCGGCTATGTGCTGACTACCCAGCTGTCCACCCAGGCCCTGGAAAGCTGGGGCTGGCGGGTGCCGTTCTTCGTTGGCCTGCTCATCGGCCCGGTCGGGTTGTACATCCGCGCCCGGCTGGAGGAGACCGAGGAATTCGTGGCGGCCGAGAAGGTCAAGGCGCCGCTGGCGACCCTGTTCGCCGGGCACTACGGGCGGCTGCTGACCGGTTCGGCGGTCATCGGGGTGGCCACCATCTCCGTGTACATGATCCTGTACATGCCCACCTTCGCGGTGACGAACCTGGGGATCCCGGCCGACGCCGCGTTCCTGGGCGGGGTGGCGGCCGGAACCATCACCCTGTTCGGGGTGCCGCTGGTCGGGCACCTGGCCGACCGGGTCGGTCCGGCCAGGGTGATGACCTATGCGGCGATCGCCGCCCTGGTGTTGGCCTGGCCGCTGTTCCGGCTGATGACCTCCACCCCCACCGTGCCGGTGATGGTGGTGGTGATCGCGCTGCTGGGCGTGATCATGTCCTTCTACTTCGGACCGATGCCGGCCCTGCTCTCCAACCTGTTCCCGGCCGCGATCCGCGGCTCGGGCCTGTCGGTCACCTACAACATCGGGGTGACGCTGCTGGGCGGCATCGCCCCGCTGGTGCTGACCTGGCTGCTGAGCGTGACCGGTTCCCTGGACGCCCCGAGCCTGTACTACATGGCCATCGCGGTGATCTCCCTGATCGGCCTGGGCTTCGCCCGGCGCAAATACGCGCAGCAGTAACCGCGCCCCGGCAAGCAGAACGCCCCCGAAAAACCATCAAGCGGCTTTTCGGGGGCGTTCTTCGCGTCCGACGAGTCGGCGGGTTCTTACAGTGCCACCAGCAGCACCGCGGTCCAGTGGCACAGGTAGGCCAGGACGGTGCAGGCGTGGAAGAGCTCGTGGAACCCGAAGACGGTGGGCAGCGGGTTGGGGCGCTTGAGCGCATAGAACACCGCACCCACGGTGTAGAACAGGCCGCCGATGATGATCAGGATCATCACCGCGGGGCTGGCGGCAAAGAAGGCCGGCAGGTACATGACCGCGCCCCAGCCCAGCAGGATGTACAGGCTCACCGACAGCCAGCGCGGGGCGCCGGGCCACAGCGTGCGCACCAGCACGCCCAGCAGGGCGCCTGCCCAGATGATGCTCAGCACGACGATCGCCTGCTTCAGCGGCAGGATCAGCCACGCCACCGGCGTGTAGGTGCCGGCGATCAGCAGGAAGATGTTCGCGTGGTCCGCCCGGCGCAGCCACGCGGTCTGCCGGGCACTCCAGTTCCCGCGGTGGTAGATCGCCGAGGTGCCAAAGAGCAGGATCGAGGTCAGGGCGAAGACCGCGGCGGTCCATTCCGCCGCCGTCCCATTGGCCAGCAACACCAGCAGCAGCCCCATGATGATGGACAGCGGCGTGGTCCAGGCGTGCAGGGTGCCCCGCCACCGGGTGCGTTCGGTGCCGACGACCGGTCGTGGGATACCAGAGGGCGTGGGAAGTGGGCGGTTGGCATGCGAGGACTGGGCGCTCATGATCACTCCTTGACGGGCCGGGGCGGAAGGCCGAAACCCTACGGTTGAGTATATTTCACCGGTCTGTGAGCGCCCAGTGTGCGTCTTTGACGAATGCCGGGTAGCGAGCCGTGGGGCAGCGCTTGCCCCCCTTCCACCGGGAATGCTTCGGTGCTACCTTTAACTTTGTAATGCAAAGTGCTTGCCGCTGGAAAGTCAGAGGTTTGTGAAAAGGCCTTCGGCTTGGCAGCGCGCCGCGTATTTCGACACCCAGCAAGGGAATGGTTCACCATGGACGCCAACGAGAGCCACCTGGAACCCGCCGCCATCCTGCGCGGCATTGATGAACTAAGCGCCAGTACCCAGCGGGCCATGGGCCCGAACACCAGCCTGCTCTACCTGATGTGGGGAGCGGTGTGGCTGCTGGGGTTTCTGGCCTTCTACCTGGCCTTCATCCCAAGCGCCGAGCCGTTGTTGCCGCTGTGGCTGGCGGGCCTGGTCACCGGGATCCTGGTGGCAGGTGCCATCGTGTTCTCCGCAGCCCACTCCGCCCGCAGGGCCCAGGGCACGCGCGGACCGAGCATGGTCCAGGGCGCCGTCTACGGCAACTGCTTCGCCCTGAGCTTTATCCTGGCTGGTCTGCTGGGATGGCGCCTGGCGGCCGCGGGGCTGGATGCGGCGGGACTGGCCTCCTACGCCCTGGCCGCCGCCTGCCTGGTGATCGGTTCACTGGCCGCGGTCGGGGCGTTGATCTGGAACGATAGGGCGCAGCTGGTCACGGGCGGTTGGATTCTGCTGGTGGGTTTGATCTCCCTGGCCCTGCCGTCACCACATCACCTGTTGGTCGGTGCCCTCGGCGGGCTGGGCATGATGCTGATCGGCGTGCTCCTGGCCGCCCGTCCGGCACTGGTGTCCGGTCCGGTGCTGCAGGTGGGCCATGTCTGAGCTGGACCCGGTGATCCACGCCCAGGCGCGACTGCGCACCATGACGGTGCTGAACACGCTGGGCGTGGGGGACACCATCGCCTTTCCCCGCCTGCAGGAACTGCTGCAGATGACCTCCGGCAACCTGGCCACCCACCTGCGCAAGCTGGAAGGCAGCGGTTATGTGAGCGTGGAGAAGGTCTTGGAGGGACGAAGCCCGGTGACGTACATCGGGTTGAGCCAGGAGGGCCGCAGTGCGTTCGCCACCTACAAGCGACAGCTGCGCAAGCTCCTGGAATCCACCGGCTGATACGTTCGGGGGAACGTTCAATCCCTGAGACCGGTGAGGGGGAGCAGGTCCTGGAGCAGGGCATAGAACTGGTCGTTGTTGAAGTAGGCGCCGTGGCTGCGGGGAAACGCCACCCCGTTATCCACCTGGTGGTCGCTGGCCTTCGCGCCGAACAGCCCGGCACTGCGGTAGGCCAGGAAATCTCGATCGTCGTAGATGAAATGGGTGGGCGGGAAATCCACGGGCAGCTGGTACCCGGGGGCAAAACGCCCGGCAGGCAGCGCATCGAGCTCAAAAAGCAGCCCCGATGCCGAGCCCACCGCGATGAGTTGTTTCACCTGGGGCAGGGGTTCGCCCAGGAGCAGGTCCATTACCGCCACAGCGCCCAGACTGTGGGCAATGATGATGAGGTCCTGGTCCCCGATGTCCAAGATTTGCCGGCGGATGAATTGACGCAGGTCCTCGCCGCGCGCCAGGTATTTCAGCACGTCTCCCACGGCGGGAGCCGCCTCCCTGGTCAGCTGCACTCGACGCTTGGCCGCCCACCGGGTGGCGAAGCCCAGCACCAATTCCAGCAGGGCGCTGGTCACGGTGGACTCGCTGTGCTCGGCCAGTTCCCGGGCCAGCAGTACCGCTGCTGCCTGCCCCTCAATGGCCCGGCGGTGCTCCCCGTCCACCGCCGCATAGCTGCCCAGCTGCCCATCCCGGTGCCGCAGGGCCAGTGCGGTGAATGCTCGGGCCAGCCCCTGGGCGTGTTCGGCGGCCGAGAGCGCGGCCCGGCCAAAACGGCTGAAGGAGTCACTGGCCACCAGTTCGGTGGCTGCCGCCAGTGCCGTGGACTCCAAACCGGCATCGCGCAGCGATCGGCTCAGCTCGGTATCCGGTTCCAGCCCGGCACCCAGCAGCCGCGCCAAGTCACCTGGGTCCCGGGATTCGCCGCGGCCCGATCCCGTACCGGGTTCTGGTGAGGTGCCGGGTAGTGTGCCGTCCTGGTGGCGGTGGGAGAGCGCCTCCAGCTCCAGCAGGGGATCGGAGTCCAACAGCTCCCACAACTGGACATGCAATTGCCGCGGATCGTGGACCACCCCGTCCTGGTCTGCCAGGGCTTGCGCCGTCGCCGACTTCCGCTGCGCCAACGCCTGAACCAGCAGCGAGCCAAACGCCGGTTCCATTCGCGTCGCGGCGTACGCCTGGCTGTCGGAGGTGGCCGTTTCCAGGGGTGGGTAATCGAGTTCAGCGCCGGGCACGGAGATCCCGCCGGCCAGGAGGTTGGCACCCACGGCATCGCCCCAACGGCAGGCATGCAGCGTGTACCCCGGACGCATCCGGTTCAAGTGGGCAGAGAGCTTGGCGAAGTAGTCATCGATTCCGGCGCCGCGCACGCCCATGCCGGGGATAAACAGAACGCTGGTCATCTCACCGCCCCTTCACCTGCGCGATGGTGGCGCAGGAGTGTGCCGTCTGCCCATTCTAGGAGCTGGGTCGAGGGCGGTGAAGGGTGGCGGCGTCCGAGCGCCGAGGGCCGGGGAGGGGCGGTCGCATCTGCCGGGAAAAAGACGCGCTTAACGCGCGAAACCCGCCGCTTCCGGAAAGTATCCGGAAACGACGGGCCAGCGGACCTGGGACCCTAACGGGCCGAGGCCAAGCAAGTGAGGCGGTTAGGCCCTCTTGCGGGTCAGTAGACCCCAGATGATCAAGACGATCAGGGCACCGCCAATGGCGAGGAGCCATGTGGACAACGACCAGAATTCGTTGATGCCCACTCCGAAGACGGCAGAGCCGATCCAGCCGCCGACGATGGCGCCTACGACGCCGAGCAGCAGCGTGACGAGCCAGCCGCCACCTTGTTCACCTGGTTTGATCGCCTTGGCGATGGCGCCGGCAATCAATCCCAATACGATCCATCCAAGAAATCCCATGGTTCACCCCACTGGTCTGAATGTTTGTAGTGGTCGGTTTTGATCCACTTAGTGGTGAGACTACGTGCTCATTCTCCGAAGTCAAAGCACTTCTTGGGAAACATTCAGCATCTTTTTGTGCCGCGCCGGATCCTTCAAATCTTGAACCTGTACTTGAAGGTTAATAATCAGTTCACCTGTCATTCAAACCCCTAGTGAACCCCGGGTTAGACCACAAAGTCCGTAATTGCTGAAAGCCATCTGGTTCCCGGCACTGCCGGTGATGCTTGACACCCCTGCGGGGCAGGCCTAGTCTGAATAAATCAGATTTAAGACGTGAGTTTTTGACTTAAGTCTGACATTAGTGAAACACAACGGAGTGAAGAGATGACACAGCAGGTCATGCCCATGGTCATTATGGGCGTATCCGGATGCGGCAAGTCGACCATCGGCGAACTTTTGGCCCAGCGGCTGGGCGTGGAATTCATCGACGGGGACGGCCTGCACCCCACGTCCAACAAGGACAAAATGGGTGCCGGGATCCCGCTGACCGACACCGACCGCGCACCGTGGCTGGAAATCATCGGCCAGCGCCTGGCCGAGCGCGACGCCAACGGCCAGCCGGTCATCATCGCCTGCTCGGCGCTGAAGCGCTCCTACCGGGACGCGATCCGCGCGCACGAGCCGGAAACCCGTTTCATTCACCTGGTCGGGGGCAAGGAACTGATCCGCGGGCGCATGGACGCGCGCGAACACGAATTCATGCCCTCCTCGCTGCTGACCAGCCAGCTGACCACGCTGGAAGTTCCCAACCCCGATGAACACGCAATCAGCGTGGACATCAACCAAACCCCCCAGCAAATCGTTGCCTACATCCTGGGCGAACTGGGCCTGGATAACCGCTAGCCGGCGCCGGCCCACCCTGCGGGGTCGACGTGTCGACCCCTTTTACCAACCATTGATCAAGGACGACAATGAACACTGACCTAGTCCTAAATTGGACGCTGAGTACCCCGGCGCTGCTGGGTCTGGCGGTGGCGGCCATCGCCCTGCTGCTGGTGCTGATCATCCGCTTCCGCGTCCACGCGTTTATCGCGCTGGTGCTCACCAGCCTGCTGACCGCCGTGGCCGCAGGCATCCCGGCCGGTGAAATCATCGGCACACTGACCTCCGGCTTCGGAGGCACCCTGGCCAGTGTGGCCCTGCTGGTGGGCCTGGGCGCGATGCTCGGGCGCATGCTGGAAACCAGTGGCGGCGCCCAGATCATGACCACCTGGCTGATTGACCGTTTCGGTGAGAAGCGCGCCCCGCTGGCGCTGTCGGTCGCCTCGCTGCTGTTCGGCTTCCCGATCTTCTTCGACGCCGGCCTGGTCGTCATGCTGCCGATCATCTTCACCGTTGCCCGCCGCCTGGGCGGCTCGCTGCTGTTCTACGCGGTGCCCGCGGCGACCGCGTTCTCGGTCATGCACATCTTCGTGCCCCCGCACCCGGGCCCGGTGGCCGCCTCCGGCCTGCTGAACGCGAACGTCGGGCTGGTGCTGCTGCTCGGCCTGCTCGTGGCGATCCCGACCTGGTTCTTCGCCGGTCACCTGTACGGCAAGTTCGTGGGCAAGCGCTTCAACGTGGCCGTGCCGGACATCCTGAACGCGGCACTGGGCGCGGATGACAAGGACGAGTTCAAGTCCTCCCCGTCGGTGGGCACCGTCTTCAGCCTGCTGCTGCTGCCGCTGGTGCTGATCTTCCTGAACACCGGGCTGAACATGCTGGGCACCGCCGGCGTGGTGGACCCCGAGGCGATGTGGGTGCAGTGGCTGCGCCTGCTGGGTGAAACCCCGGTCGCGCTGATGATCTCGGTGCTGCTGGCCATGTACCTGCTGGGCTTCCGCAAGAAAAAGGACAAGACCCTGATCGAGACCGTCGTGGACTCGGCGCTGGGCCCGGTGTGCTCGATCATCCTGATCACCGGAGCCGGCGGCATGTTCGGCGGCGTGCTGCGCGCCAGCGGCATCGGCAATGCGATCGCCGACTCGCTGGAGCAGGTGGGCATGCCGCTGATCGTGGCCGGCTTCCTGATCGCCGCCGTGGTGCGCCTGGCCCAGGGTTCGGCCACCGTGGCGTTGACCACCGCCGCGGCCATCGTGCAGCCTGCCGTGCTGGACAGCGCGGACCTGAGCGCCTTCCAGGTCGCCACCATCGTGCTGGCGCTGGCCGCCGGCTCGGTGTTCGCCGGCCACGTGAACGACTCCGGCTTCTGGCTGGTCTCGCGCTTCTTCCAGATGGACGTGCCCACCACCTTGAAGGTGTGGACCGTGGGACAGGCCCTGGTCGGCGGCGTGGGCTTCATCTTCGCGATGGTGCTCTACGGCGTGGCGACCATGCTCGCCTAGCAACACCACGCCCCGTTTCCGACGGCCGGTTCCAGCGCAACAGCGGTTGCGCCGGGACCGGCCGCCGGCGTTAAGGCCCCGGGCCGCTTGGCGTCACCTGCACCATGCCCGCGCCACCGGCGGGCCGCCGGGCAAGCCCGACTCCGTATACTCGTGATCCATGAGTTCGAAGCATCTCCACCTGTCATTGCCGGCCCTGAAACCGACCCTGCTGATGCTGCTCCTGCTGGCGGTGGCCGGTTTCGCCTCCTACGTCTTCAAGGAACCCATCTACCGCGGCGTCTCCGGGGCGGCCGCGCAGTTTCCGGCGCTGGGACAGGTGGCCGCGGTGATCACTGAGCCGGGGCTGGTGGCCCTGGTGGTGCTCACCGGTGCGGTGGCGCTCTGGGGCTGGGCAAGGGATCGGGCGGCCTTCTGGCGCCTGGCCGGATCCGGGATTGGGGTCATCCTGGCCTATGCAGCCAGTGAGGGGATCAAGCTGCTGGTGGCCGAGGAGCGCCCCTGCCGGACCCTGGAAGTGGTCACGGTGCTGGCGTGCCCGGAGGCCGGTTCATGGTCCTGGCCCTCAAACCATTCGGTGATCGCCGCGGCCTTCGCCACCGCCTGCGTGATGGCGGTGCCGCGCCTCTTGTGGATCGTGGCGCCGGCCGCCGGGCTGATAGCGCTCTCCCGGGTCGCGGTCGGCGCCCACTACCTGCATGACGTGCTGGCCGGGCTGGCGCTCGGGGTCCTGGTGGTGCTGGTGTGCCTGGTGCTGCTGCGGCCACTGATCGAACGCCTCGCGCCACCGGCCGAACTGCGCGAAACCCAACCCGTCGCGGTGGCCGAGCGCTAGGGCAGAAAGTGCTAGCGGGGACCGGCCGGGTCGATGAACAAACGTTCCTGCCCGGCCCAGATCCCGCAGATCTCGCTGTGGGTGCGGCGCATGATGTTCTCCATGTTCTGGCGCGCGGCCAGCGCATCGTGGTTGGACACCGCGTCGGCGACCGCCTGGTGCCAGGCCAGGGCCTCCTCGTGCGGGCGTTCGGGCATCAGACCCAGGTCGGTGCGCCCGCGCAGGGTCTCACCGATCGGGATGGCCAGGTTTGCGAACATTTCATTGCCGGAGGCGGCCAGCAGTACCGCGTGGAAGCGGATGTCCAGTTCCAAAAAGCGGCGCAGGTCCCCGATCCGGCCGTAGTGGTTCATCTGCGCCGAAAGCGTCATCAGCTCCTCGCGGAACTCGGCCGGGGAGTACTGGGCGGCGAGCTCGGCGGCCATCGGCTCCACGGAGATGCGCAGCTCGGTCAGCGAGCGCAGCTGCACGCCCTGCTGGTTGCTGGCCAGGCGCCAGCGGATCACCAGTGAATCAAACGGGTTCCACTTGCTCGGGCCCTGCACCCGGATGCCCACCCGCTTGGTGCTGGTCACCAAACCGCACTGGGCGAGCACGCGCACGGCCTCGCGGATCACCGAACGTGAAACCTTCAGCTGCTGCTCTAGGTCGGCGGCAAGCAGGATCGTGTCCGCGGGGATGAATCCGCTGACAATTCGTGAGCCGAGGTGCTCCACCACGTGGGCATGCAGACTGGTAGCCATTGCCTCATCATAGCCAAGCGATGCCCCCAAAACCCCCACCTCAGGGCACCGCAGGGCAAATAAATCAGATTTAAGTGGGCGGTGCCTCTGGGTATTGACCCGCCCGAGCGGTAGAATCAAAAACGTCACGAAGCCGTGCGGGCACGGAAGGTGCCCGGCGATGACGGCGCACCTTTCCGGTTACATATTGGAGAAATGATTTTATGCCTGCACAGATTGGCGTCACAGGTCTGGCCGTGATGGGCGCAAACCTCGCCCGGAACTTCGCCCGCAACGGATACACCGTTGCCCTGCACAACCGCTCGATCGGCAAGACCGATGCGCTGCTGGAGGCGCACGGTGAGGAAGGCCAGTTCATCCGCACCGAAACCCTCGAAGAGCTGGTGGCCAATCTGGAAACCCCTCGCCGGGTGATGATCATGGTCAAGGCCGGCGCCCCGGTCGACTCGGTCATCGACCAGCTGGTGCCGCTGCTGGATGAGGATGACATCATCATCGACGGCGGCAACTCCCACTACACCGACACCCGCCGCCGCGAAGCCGCGCTGGCCGAAAAGGGCCTGCACTTCGTGGGCGTTGGCGTCTCCGGCGGTGAGGAAGGCGCCCTGTTGGGCCCCTCGATCATGCCCGGCGGCTCCAAGCAGTCCTACCAGGCCCTGGGCCCGATGCTGGAGAAGATCGCGGCCAAGGCCGATGACGGCACCCCGTGCTGCGCCTGGATCTCCACCGACGGTGCCGGGCACTTCGTGAAGATGGTGCACAACGGCATCGAATACGCCGACATGCAGGTTATCGGCGAAGCCTACGACCTGATGCGCCACGCCGCGGGCCTCGAACCGGCCGAGCAGGCCAAGATCTTCGCCGACTGGAACCAGGGCGAGCTTTCCAGCTTCCTGATTGAAATCACCGCCGAGGTCCTCGGGCACACCGATGCCGCCACCGGCAAGCCGCTGGTGGATGTCATCCAGGACTCCGCCGGGCAGAAGGGCACCGGACGCTGGACCGTGCAGTCCGGCCTGGACATGGGCTCCCCGGTCTCGGCCATCGCCGAATCCGTGTTCGCCCGCTCGCTGTCCTCGCAGCGCGATATTCGCGCCGTGGGCCAGGAAGTGCTCCAGGGGCACACCGCCGAGGTGAACCTGCCGGAGAACTTCGTCGAGGACGTGCGCCAGGCGCTGTTCGCCTCCAAGCTGGTCTCCTATGCCCAGGGCCTGGACATGCTCACCTCCGCCGCCGGCGAATACGGCTGGGAGCTGAAGCTGGACGAGATCGCCGGGTTGTGGCGTGAAGGCTGCATCATCCGCGCCGCCCTGCTCAAGGACATCATGGCCGCCTACAAGGGCGAAACCAGCCCGGCCAACCTGCTGTTCACCCCGGCCTTCACCGAGGCGATCGGCAAGGCCGTTCCGGCCTGGCGCCGCGTGGTGGCCGTGGCCGCCCAGCTGGGCATCCCGGCCCCGGTGTTCTCCTCCTCGCTGGCCTACTACGACGGCCTGCGTCGCGACCGCCTGCCGGCCGCGCTGACCCAGGGCCTGCGTGACTTCTTCGGTGCGCACACCTACCGCCGCACCGACAAGGAAGGCACCTTCCACACCCTGTGGAGCGGGGACCGCACCGAGATCTCCGCCGAGGACACCCACTAGTTGCACTAGGGTCTTAGACAGGAAAACCGCGAGGGAAACATGCTGTGTTTATCTCGCGGTTTTCCTTCAGGGGTACTTCGTCGCGCCCTAATCGTCTTTAGACATTACAGATTCTTCCTTGCCAAAGAGCAATAGATCGAATTTTCCCATATGGTGAATAATTATAACAAAAATCGAGGAAATTTGTCTTTAAGGTATATAGTCGAGAGATCTGAGCCAATTTAGAGATTTGTCAATATGGCAATCCTCATCTACTACACTGCCTGATTTAAAGTGCATAATTTCGTTTCGTATTTGTCTGATACCTTCCAGATGCTCAATGCAGAGAGCGCGATCGAAGGGGATTTCTAAGTCCTCCCAGATCTGCTTGTCCTCGAGGGCGCTAATGTATTCGCGGAAAGTTAGGTCTCTAGCACCTGAAATGCCATTTTTCTGACGATTTTTTTATCAGATTTTTCTTCGATTACTGTCAATGGAAGCTTGTCAATTAATCCTCGAAGTCGGCTTTCGATCTCGCCGATGCGAAGGAAGTACCCGGTAGTGTCTTGAAAGGTCTGCGCCAGATCTGTTGCGGTTACGATGCCCTTGATTTGTTGTATATTGTCGCGGTAGTAGATGTATTCCTCGGAGACAATGATCGGAACAAGATCAAATAAGTCGTCGGAAGATTCTGCAACATGTCCTCCGCCTACCATTGCTCTTCTGGCTTCGTCGGTATCTTTTAGATGAGGCCTTGCAGCCAGAGATTTCCACGTAATGGAGCCGAGAAGGTTTCTGCCCTGAATCACTGGGATTTGAGAGTAATCGTTCATGAGCATTAGAGTCTTGATCCTGCCAAGGCGCTCCGTGGGTAAAACTGACTTAAGTTCACCTTCATTCGTCGAAAGTGCTGAAATGGGAAAGCCAACGGGACCGGGTTCGACTTTGTCCCTAGGGTCATGGATGATCACGTTCCCGTAGTAGTCTGCTCGTTCAATCGGAGGCTCGGAGACAAGTCTACGTTCTTCCAATTCTGCGTTAATTTTCTGGTTAACAGACTTTCCACGTCTAAAGTTTCCGTTTAGTCGAAGTAGTCGCTCAAGGGGTATGGAGTACGGGTGACTAGGCTTGACCATGTCGAGGAACTCGGAAAGCGAATCTACGCGCTCGTAGTCCTCTTCTGTGAAAACGGTAGCGTCAACGATCGAATTGTCAGGCATGGTCTCCATGTTTCCTTGTTCTGAGTTGATTTGTGCTCGTCAGCCTTGAGCTTCATGATCAAGGACTATACCTCTGAACGGAAAGTTTCTTTGCCTTCACTCATTGGTGCAATCTCTTTCGGGTCGGGCATATTGCAAAGCGGGAGTGCTTAGCTTGTTTTGAGACAGCTAATGCGCAAAAGAGCAAACGCGGTTTCCGTTGAGGATGTGCAGTTTGAATCTCGCGGGAAAGGATCATCCGTAAGCCCTTGTATGGCTCGCGCGTTTGTTGAGCGAGCAACGGCAAACGCTAGCACCTAAAGCCTGCCACTTCGGATTTTCAAGAATCCTTTCAGGGCCCCGATTAGGACAGTGGGCTAGCAAGAGGTCTTTCGAATGACTGGTTCTTCCAGTTGCATTGACGCTTGCTCGATTATGCCAGTAGGACTGAAGGCCAAAGTTGTTTGCGGATTTGCTTTGTCTATTTAGCCCAATTCCCCTCTGTGCTTAGTAATTCCACCCCGTTGCGCAGCAATTGCGCCGCTTCGCCCGGAACAATCCGGGCCAGGGAGAAGGCGGCCACCACCAGGCCGGTGAGCGTCTCGGCGAGTACTTCCTGGCGGTGCGGCGCGGCGGCGGGCAGGGCGGCCTGCACGCCGCGGGTCAGCGCCGTATGCAATTCACTGCGGTAATTGGCAATGACTTCGGCGACCTGTTCATCGCTGGCGATCGGGGCGTTGGCCGAATTGATCAGCAGGCACCCATTCGCCGCGGTAACCGAGCCCGGGTTGGCGAAGGTCTCGGCCAGGTCCCCAAGGTAGGTCCTCAGCGCGCTCGGCTGCACGCTGGGTTCACGCAGCGGACGCAGGCGTGGGCGCACAATCTCCTCCAGATAGCTGTCCACGGCGGCGGCGAACAACCCGCGCTTGGAGCCAAAGGAGTTGTAGATGCTGGAGCGGCTGAGCCCGGTGGCCTGCTCAAGCTCGGGAATGGAGGCCGCCTCATAGCCGCGCGACCAGAACACGGCGCGGGCCTGCTGCGCCACCCGGGTCCGGTCAAAGGCTAGTGTTCTGGCCATCACGTTCCTCCAGTCTTTTCGTAACGTCCATTCCAGTATATATTGGAATGACCGTTACAAATAGTGGTGGCGGGTGTGACGAGCAAGCTCACGTTGGCTCCGAGTCATCCGCCGGTTGATAAACCGCCACTCGACCTGCAATCTCCGCGACGAAAGGTTCACCATCCCATGACCGACTTCAAGACCACCGAAATCCGTCTTGCCTCCCGCCCCACCGGCTGGCCCAGTGAAGAGAACTTTGACTTCGCCACCGTCGAGAATCCGCCCCTGGGGGAGAACCAGGTGCGCGTGCGCAACGAGTTCATCTCCGTGGACCCCTATATGCGTGGGCGCATGAGCAATGCCCGCTCCTACGTGGCCCCCTACGAGGTGGGCGAGCGCATCACCGGCGGGGCCGTGGGCCGGGTCGTTGAATCCACCTCCGAAGAACTGCCCGAGGGCAGCCTGGTCACCCACCAGCACGGCTGGTCCGACGGCATCCAGGCCGATGCGAAGACCTTCAAGAAGGTGCCCGAGATCGACGGGGTGCCGAACTCGGTGCGGCTGCACATCCTGGGCATGACCGGGATGACCGCCTTCGTGGGCCTGAAGGAGATCGCCGGGCTGAAGCAAGGCGAGACCGTGTTCATCTCCGGCGCCGCCGGCGCGGTGGGCACCGCCGCCGGGCAGATTGCCAAGCTAATGGGCGCCACGCGGGTCATCGGTTCGGCCGGCAGCCCCGAGAAGATCAAGCTGCTGACCGAAAAGTACGGCTACGACGCGGCCTTCAACTACAAGGACGGGGATGTGCGCGGCCAGCTGGCCGAGGCCGCCCCGGAAGGCATCGACGTGTTCTACGACAACGTCGGCGGCGAGCACCTTGAGGCGGCACTGGCCGAATTCAACGACGGGGGACGGGCCGCGCTGTGCGGCGCGATTTCCAGCTACAACTCCACCGAGGCACCCGCGGGACCGAAGAACATGTCAAACATGGTCACCCGCGGACTGAAGATGCAGGGCTTCACCCTGGGCAACTACCTCTACGCCGCCGGTGACTTCAACGAGCAGATGAGCCAGTGGTTCGCCAACGGGAAGATTGTCTACGACGAGACCATCGTGGACGGCATCGAGAACACCGTGGATGCCTTCGTGAACATGATGAAGGGCGCGAACATCGGCAAGATGCTGGTGCGCATCTAGCCATCCCTCCGCCAGCGTTCGGGCGTCGAGCAATGGTGGGGGAGCCGGGCCTCTGGGGCCGGTTCCCCCACCTTTGGTGGTTAACCGTTTTCTAGCGCACCATCCGCAGATCGGTGATCCCCGGGATGCGGGGGTCCTGGGTTGCCGCGCCATCGAATTCGAAGCCGTGCTTGCAATAGAACGCGATCGCCCGCGGGTTCTCATCGGCCACCCACAACAGGGCCGGTTCGCTGTCCAGGGTGGCCTCGAGCAGCTCCCGGCCCACACCCTGCCCGTATTCGCTAGCCAGCACATAGAGGCTGAACAATTACAGCCCCCGCACGGGATCGGTCCCCTCGGCCGGCAGCGGGGTCCCGGCGAGCGCGAATCCCACAATGCGTGCCTGGCGTTCGGCCACCACGCGGCGCAGGGCGGGGTCCTCATCGGCGAGCAGGCGGTCCCACAGTGCGCGCCGCCCCTCGGCGTGGGCGTGGGTGAAGACGCCGCTGGGCAGCAGGTGCCCGTAGGCCTGTTTCCAGGTGGTCACATGCAGTGCCGCCAGCTCGGCGGCATCGTCAGGGACCGGGGCGCGCAGCGTGAAGTCCATGCTCAGCCGCCCACGTAGCGGACCAGGTGCTCACCGGTAAGGGTTTCCGCTTCGGTCAGCTGGCGCGGGGTGCCTTCAAAGACAATGCTTCCGCCCTCATGCCCGGCGCCCGGGCCCAGGTCGATGACCCAGTCGGCGTGGGCGATGACGGCCAGGTGGTGTTCGATCACGATGACCGTGTTGTCCTCGTCCACCATCTGATCCAGCAGGGCCAGCAGCTTGTCCACGTCCGCCATGTGCAGCCCGGTGGTGGGTTCATCCAGCACATAGGTGCCGGCCCCCTTGCCCAGGTTGATGGCCAGCTTCAGGCGTTGGCGTTCCCCGCCGGAGAGCGTGTTCAGCGGCTGGCCGAGCTTCAGGTAGCCCAAGCCCACCTGGTTCAGCCGCTGCAGCATGGCCTTGGCCTTGGGGACCTTGAGCTGCTGCTGGGCCTGTTCGATGCTCAGCTCGAGCACCTCGGTGATGTTCAGCCCGTCCAGCCGGTAGTCCAGCACCTGGGCGGTGTACCGCTTGCCCTCGCAGACCTCGCACAACAGCGGCACCCCGGCCATGGAGACCAGGTCGGTGTAGGTGTAGCCCACCCCGTTGCAGTTCGGGCAGGCGCCCTCGGAGTTCGCGCTGAATAGGGCGGCCTTGACGCCGTTGGCCTTGGCGAACGCGGCACGGATCGGATCCAGCACCCCGGTGTAGGTGGCCGGATTCGAGCGCCGGGAGCCGCGGATCGCGGACTGGTCCACCACCGCCACGTCCTCGCGCTTGGAAATCGTGGTGTGGATCAATGTGGACTTGCCGGACCCGGCGACCCCGGTCACCGCGCACAGCACCCCGCGGGGGATGTCCACGTCCACGTTCTTCAGGTTGTGGGTGTTCGCCCCGCGGATCTGCAGCGGGTCCCGGCCCGGGCGCACCTGCTGCTTCAGCGGCACGGTGGCGGAGAAGTGCTGGCCGGTGAGGGTGTCGCTGGCCAGCAGCCCGGGCACATCCCCGGCGTAGGTGACCTGTCCTCCGTGGATGCCGGCCCCCGGGCCCAGGTCGATGACGTGGTCGGCGATCTTGATGACCTCCGGCTTGTGCTCGACCACCAGCACCGTGTTGCCCTTGTCGCGCAGGTCCGCCAGCAGGTGGTTCATCCGCTGGATGTCGTGCGGGTGCAGGCCCACCGTGGGTTCATCAAAGACGTAGGTGACATCGGACAGGGCGCTGCCCAGGTGGCGGATCATCTTCACCCGCTGCGCCTCCCCGCCGGACAGGGTGCCGGAGGGGCGGTCCAGGGAGATGTAGCCCAACCCGATCTGCACCATGGATTGCAGCACGGCCTTCAGGTTGCCCAGCAGGGGAGCGGCGTCGGGGATCTGCAGCTGATCCAGTACCGGGATCAAGTCCGAGACCTGCAGGGCGCTTAGCTGCGCGATCCCGTATCCGTCGATCTTCGAGGCCCGGGCCTTTTCGCCCAGCCGGGCACCGCCGCAGATGCTGCACGGGGCGGTGGTGGAGATCCGCGCGATCCAATCGCGGATGTGCGCCTGCTTGATCTCCCGCCCGGAGTGGATGTAGTTGTTCTTGATCCGGGTGATCAGCCCGGAGTAGCTCATGTTCGCCCCGTTCAGCTTCACCTTGCCCGGCTCCTCGTAGAGCAGCCGCTCCAGCATCGGTGCGGGCATGTCCTTGAGCTTCACATCCAGGTCCGCCTCGGTGCCGGCGGTCAGGGTCTGCCACAGCCAGGCGCCGGGGGCGAAGTTCGGGGCGTTGATCGCCCCCTCGTTCAGGGTCTTGTCCCAGTCCAGCAGCTCATCCAGGTCAATGCTCGCCTCGGTGCCGAACCCCTCGCAGGCGCTGCACGCCCCCTCGCCCAGATTGAAGGAGTACGCCCCGGCCCCGCCGGCGCTGGGAGTGGAGTAGCGGGAGTAGAGCACGCGCAGCAGCGAGTAGGCATCGGTGGCGGTGCCCACCGTGGAGCGGGAGTTCGCGCCCATGCGTTCCTGGTCCACCACGATCGCCGCGGTCAGGTTCTGCAGCACCTCCACGTCCGGGCGGGGCATGGAGGGCATGAACGTCTGGATGAACGCGGTATAGGTTTCGTTGATCAGCCGCTGGGATTCGGCGGCGATGGTGCCAAAGACCAGGGAGGACTTGCCTGAGCCGGAGACCCCGGTGAAGGCGGTGATCCGGCGCTTGGGGATGTCGGCGTCCACGCCCTGCAGGTTGTTCTCCCGCGCCTGGCGCACACGGATCATGTCATGGGTGTCTGCTGCATGCTGGCTCATGGACTTCAGCTTACTGAATCGTCGGGCCCGTCGACTTCTTGATTCCTGCCCCGCCCACCACCGGTGTTGCTCACCAGGGGCGGTAACGCAGTCAGGGCCCGCGGCACCGGGATGGTGCTGCGGGCCCCTGGGGCGGGTAGGGAACTAAATCCACATGGCCGGGTCAATGTATTCGGCCGGGTCCACCGCCGGTTTGCGCTCCTCCGGGGAACGCGGGCGGTTGCGCGCCGGGATGCCGGTGACAATCGAACCGGCCGGGGCGTCCTTGACCACCACGGCGTTCGCGCCCACCGCCGAATCATCCCCGATCACGATCGGACCCAGGATCTTCGCCCCGGCCCCGACCACCACCCGGTTGCCGATGGTCGGGTGGCGCTTGACCTTGGCCAGCGAACGCCCGCCCAGGGTCACCCCGTGGTAGAGCATCACATCGTCGCCCACCTCGGCGGTCTCACCGATCACCACCCCCATGCCGTGGTCGATGAAGAAGCGCCGCCCGATGGTGGCTCCGGGGTGGATTTCAATGCCGGTGATTGCCCGGTTCAGCTGCGAGAGCATCCGCGCGGCAAAGCGCAGGGACGGGTTCTGCCACATCCGGTGCGCGATCCGGTGCATCCAGATCGCGTGCAGCCCCGAGGCGGCGAAGAAGTTCTCGGTGTCGCTGCGCGTGGCCGGGTCATGGGTGCGGGCAGTGGCCAGGTCTTCCCGTAGCCGGGAGATAAAACTCATGTGTTCACCTTAGGGGTCAAGGGCTGGCGACGTGCCATCGTGTCCCATTACGGGAGGTCACACGACAAATCGGCGCGCCGGGGCGGGTCTATCCAGTCCAACCGCACGGCACGCCGATTTATTCGCCAGCCATCACAATCCGCGGAAACTAGCCGCGGATGTCGTCAAAGAGCAGGGTCGAGATGTAGCGTTCGCCGAAGTCCGGGACCACCGCCACGATCAGCTTGCCGGCGTTCTCCTCACGGGCGGCCACCTGCAGGGCGCCCCACACGGCGGCGCCGGCGGAGATGCCGCCCAGGATCCCTTCCTTCACGCCCAGCGCGCGGGCCACGGAGACCGATTCCTCGATCGGGGCGTCCAGCACCTCGTCGTACAGCTCGGTGTCCAGCACCTCGGGGATGAAGTTCGCGCCCAGGCCCTGGATCTTGTGCGGGCCGGGCTTGCCGCCGTTGAGGATCGGGGAGTCCTTGGGCTCCACCGCCACGATCTTCACCTCGGCGTTCTTTTCCTTCAGGTAGCGTCCGGCGCCGGTGATGGTGCCGCCGGTGCCGATGCCGGAAACCAGCATGTCCACCTTGCCCTCGGTGTCTTCCCAGATTTCCGGGCCGGTGGTGTCGTGGTGGATCTTCGGGTTGGCCTCATTGGCGAACTGCTGGGCCCAGATCGCGTTCTCGGTGGTGGCCACGATCTCCTTGGCCTTCTCCACCGCGCCGCGCATGCCGTCGGCGCCCGGGGTCAGCACGATCTCGGCGCCGAAGGCGCGCAGCATCACGCGGCGCTCGGTGCTCATGGTCTCGGGCATGGTCAGCACCACCTTGTAGCCGCGGGCCGCGCCGACCATGGCCAGGGCGATGCCGGTGTTCCCGGAGGTGCCTTCCACGATGGTGCCCCCGGGCTTCAGCGCGCCCGACGCCTCGGCGGCGTCCACAATCGCCACACCGATGCGGTCCTTGACCGAGTTGGCCGGGTTGTAGAACTCCAGCTTCACCGCAACGTTGCCCGGCAGCCCCTCATCCAGCCGGTTGAGCTTCACCAGCGGGGTCCCGCCGACGACCTCGGTGACGTTGTTGTAGATTTTGCCCATCGTGTTGGTTCCTTCGCTGTATCGGTTGGCTGTGATCGCTAGCTTGCTCCGGGCCCGCGCACGGATCCGGAAGAACGAGTTGTGCTTCGGCCCGCCCCTTGCGCTCAAGGGCACGGTGCCGAGAAAAGCTTTCCCTCTCTAGGGTAGTTCTCGCGCCAATTACGACTCGTTGTTAAGCCACGAACCGTAATATTTCTTTACCTTTGCCAGCTTTGGGTCGATTATGACCCGGCAATACCCGGCCTGGGAGTACTGGGTGTAATAGTCCTGGTGGATGTCCTCGGCCACCCAGAAGTCGGCCGGCTGCTCCATGGTGGTCAAGATCGGATCCGGGTAGAGCTCGGCGAACTTCGCGATCGCCCGCTCATAGTCCTGCTGCTGGGCGTCATCCAGCGGGAACATGGCGCTGCGGTACTGGGTGCCCACGTCGTAGCCCTGCCGGTTCAGGGTGGTGGGGTCGTGCAGGGTGAAGAACATGTCCAGGATGACCTCGGCCGGCACCACGGACTCGTCGAAGGTCACCGCCACGGCCTCGGCGTGACCGGTCGTCCCGGTGCACACCTGGTGGTAGTCCGGGTGGGAGGTGTCCCCGCCGGTGTAGCCGGAGATCACCGAATGCACCCCGCGGGTGCGCTGGTAGATGGCGTCAAGACACCAGAAGCAGCCGCCGGCCAGCACGAACGTGCGCAGCGTACGGCCATCAATCTCACTGGTCGGCTCGAAATGATGGGCTTGGGTTTTGGTTTGTGAACTCACATCCATAGCCAACACCACGGCGTTGCATTCTGTTCCCGTTCCCGGCCCACCGCGTAGGCTAGAGGTATGCAGAGCAAGGTGAACAACCCGGTCGGCGATGCGCGCAAGACCGAGGCAACAAAGCAGGATCAGGCTGCCAGGAACCCCGAATCCCCGGCCGTGGCCGGCGGTGCGGCAGCCGCGGGCGCCGAGTCTGCCGTGCCCAGCGTGGGCACCGTGCTGGAGGCCGCCGAGGAGCTGTGGCCACAGTCGCTGGCCGAGGACTGGGACGCCGTGGGCCTGGTCGCCGGGCGCACCACCGGCAGCGTCAAGAAGGTCGTCTTCGCCGTGGACCCCACCCTCCAGGTCATCGAGGACGCGATCGAGCGCGGCGCGGACCTGCTGATCACCCACCACCCGCTGCTGCTCAAGCCGGTCAACCAGGTCGCCGGCACCAGCTTCAAGGGCGAGGCCATCACCCGGCTGATCGAATCCGGGTGCGCCCTGCTGACCGCCCACACCAACGCGGACAGCGCCATCGGGGGAGTGAACGACGCCCTGGCCGACGCGTTCGGGCTCAGCGACTGCGTGCCGCTGGTCGTCTCCAAGGACGGGCTGCCCGAGGAGGGCCTGGGCCGGGTCGGCTACCTGGAAAAGACCATGACCCTGCAGGACTTCGCCGAACGGGTCTACACCGTGCTGCCGGCCGTGGCCGGCGGGGTGCGGGTGGCCGGGGACCGCAACGCCATCGTGCGCAAGATTGCGCTGTGCGGCGGAGCCGGGGACTCGCTGTTCGACGCGGTGCGCTCCCATGACGCCGACGTGTACGTCACCGCCGATTTGCGCCACCACCCGGCCAGCGAGGCCCGCGAAGCGGCCGGGGATTCGCATCCCTACCTGGTTGACGTCTCCCACTTCGCCTCGGAGTGGGTGTGGCTCTCCGCCGCGGCCCGCGCCCTGCAGAACGTGTTGCGGGACCTGGGCTTTGCCATCGAGGTGGAAGTCTCCCAAATCAACACCGACCCGTGGGACTTCGTGCTCACACCGTAGGGTGTGGCAAGCTTTTCGAAACCCCTGATCCCCTTTCCCTCGACGAGCTGGAGCACCCGTGCTGCATCACCTGGAGTTGTGGGTCGCGGACCTTCAGCAGTCAAAGGCCAGCCTGGGATGGCTGCTGCAGCGACTGGGCTGCACCGTGCTGGACGAGTGGGCGCACGGCGTGAGCTACGGCCGGGACGGGTTCTACATCGTCCTGGAATCCGGGCCGGACGTGCTCCCCGGCCGACACCAGCGGTGCGCTGCGGGGATGAACCACCTGGCGCTGAGCGTTCCGGCCGCCGAGTTCAATCAGGTCACCGAGGACGCGTTGAAACACGGATTCACGCTGCTCTTCGCCGACCGGCACCCGTTCGCCGGGGGCGGCGAGCACCGCGCCGCCTACCTGGAGGACGCGGCGGGCTTCGAAATCGAACTCGTGGCACAGAACCCGCAGTAGATGCCCGCCGGGCAGCGGCATGGCCATGGAAGCCAAACAGCGCCCGAGCAGGGAAACATCCTTGTCAGATGGCGCCAAGTGGCCTAGGTTGAAGGTCAACGATATTCGGCGCCGCACCCAGGCGGTGCCGAATGAAGGCACCGGCAGGGGGCATCCAACGATGAAGGCAATCCACAAGAAGCTCATCGTCGTGGGAATGGGAGCCGTGGTGCTCGGGATCCTGCTTAGCGTCATTGCCCCGGTCATCTTCCAGCCGGTTGCGCTCAACATTGGCCCGAACAGCAATGACCCGCTGATCACCTACACGTTGGGCGCGATCCTCTTGTTCGCCCAGTCGTTCCTGACCCCGTTTGGCGCCACGCTGACCGCGATCGGAGTGGCGCTGCACTGGATGGGGCGCCAGGAGGCCACCGACAAGCAGTCGACACATGAGGCGGGTGCGGAGCCTGAACCCATTCGGCGGGATGCCGTGCGCCCCAGCGATTCCGACGAACTGCAGTAGTTGCGCCGGGCTACACCCCGGCGGTCGCCTTCGCCGGGGACGTGAACTGGTGGTCCTCGGCCAGCACGATGTTTAGCGCCAGCCCCTTCTTGTCCTCCGACAGGCTCGCGTCCCACCGGGTGTTCGCCAAATCCAGCAGCTCCTGCGCGTTGGCCGGCTCCGTTTCCTGTTCCACCAGGAAGCGGGCGACCTCACCGCGGGTGTGCTTGGCGAAGTGCGACACCACCTTCGGCGTCCCGTTGCGCAGCTGGAAAACGTTGACCGCCACGCTGTTGCCGTTGGACGGCTTATAGGCGGCCGCATAGGTGCTCGAGCGCGCATCCACGATCAGCTGATCCCCAGCGCGCGCGTCCAGCACCGGGGTCAGGCGCTTCTTCCACCAGCTGGCCAGCTTGCCCACCGGCTCGAGCTTCACGCCCATCGAGAGCCGGTAGGGCGGGATCCGGTCGGCGAAACCCACGGCACCCCACAGCGCGGAGACCACCACGATGGACTCATCGGCCCGCCGCTGCGCGGCGGCATCCAGCGTGGAATATCCCAGGGCCTCGAAGAGCACACCGGAGTACACGTCATGGGCCTGCGCCGCCGGTTCACGGTGCAGGGTGATGTTGCGTGCCACTTCCCCGGCCAGCGATGCCCCGACGCCCAGCACCTGCATGGCGTCCTCGGCGGCCGACACCGTGCGCAGCGCCGCCAACACCTCACCGCGCGCCTCGCCCAGCTGCGGGAAGGAGAGCGCGGACATCTCAAATGGGTCACCACTCGCGTGGGCGGTCTTACCTTCGGAAGGGGGCAACAGAATCAGCACGCCTTCCAGCGTACTAGCAGTCCACGCCCCAACGCCCATCGGGTGAAGGCATCCTGCAAGCGCAACGATCCCATTCGGCAACCGCTGATTGCCGTCGTTGCCGGTGCAGCGCGTAGAATGAAGGGCGAATGGGATGACCAGGCGACCGCGTGCCGCATCAGCGGCCCGAGGAACGTCCGGGCTCCACAGAACAGGGTGGTGGGTAACGCCCACTCGGGGTAACCCGCAGGCCAGTGCCACAGAAAGTAAACCGCCAGGTCTTCCTGGTAAGGGTGAAAGGGTGGTGTAAGAGACCACCAGCGTCCCGGGTGACCGGGACGGCTAGGTAAACCCCACTCGGAGCAAGGTCAGACAGACTGCGTCATGAGGGCTGTTCGCCCCAGCAGTTGGGTGGACCGCTAGAGGCTGTCGGCAACGGCAGCCGTAGATAGATGGTCGTCGCCGCCTCATGCAGGCGGAACAGAACCCGGCGTATCGGTCATCCCATTCACCCATCCTCCTGCCTCCGCCGTGATCCTGCGGTTTTTGCCGACCGCTGCCCTCCGGCTGGGTGACAGGTCTCACAGGGTCACATTCCGCACCGGTTCACCAAACGTTTATGATGGATGTGTATTCAACGGGGAATGATCCTGAAACCCCGTGCCACCGTAAATGCAATGGTGCTTCTCACGGTGCCAACCGACTTTGAGGATCCGGAAGTCGGCTGAAATTGGAAGGGATTTTCTGTGACCCAGCAGTCTGTCGTTGCCCAGGAAGATTGGAGCGGGCGCGAAGAGCTCGCCGAGGCCATGATTCCGCTGATCGGACGTCTTTACCGCAAGAACAATGTGGTGACCTCCATCTACGGCCGCAAGCTGATCAACCAGTCCGCCATTGACATCATCAAGGCCCACCGCCTGGTGCGTCGCATTGATGGCGAAGAGCTGGCTCTGACCGCGACCATGCCGATCCTCGAAGCCATCGATGAGCTGAACGTGGGGGCCGTGTCCGTTGACCTGGGCCGCCTGAACAAGAAGTTCACCGAATCCGGCGCCACCGACCTGAAGGCCTTCCTGAGCGAGGAACTGGGCGAAAAGGTCGGCCAGGCCGGCGCCACCGACGCCGAGCCGCAGGACGTCGTCCTCTACGGGTTTGGCCGCATCGGCCGCCTGCTGGCCCGCATCCTGATCGAACGCGGCGGCTACGGGCTGCGCCTGCGCGCCATCGTGGTGCGCAAGGGCGCCGAGAACGACCTGCAGAAGCGCGCCAGCCTGCTGCGCCGCGACTCGGTGCACGGCAAGTTCGACGGCTCGATCACCGTGGACGAGGAAAACAACACCATCCTGGCCAACGGCACCCTGATCCAGGTCATCTACTCGAATGACCCGGCCTCGGTGGACTACACCGAGTACGGCATCGACAACGCCATCGTGGTGGACAACACCGGCCGCTGGCGCGACGAGGAGGGCCTGGGCCAGCACCTGAAGGCCAAGGGCGTCTCCCGCGTGCTGCTCACCGCCCCGGGCAAGGGCGATGTGAAGAACATCGTGCACGGCATCAACGATTCGTGGATCGGCGCCGAGGACACCATCCTCTCGGCCGCCTCCTGCACCACCAACGCCATCACCCCGGTGCTCAAGGCCCTGAACGACAAGTTCGGTGTCGAGCACGGCCACGTCGAGACCGTTCACTCGTTCACCAACGACCAGAACCTGATCGACAACTTCCACAAGGGTGAGCGCCGCGGCCGCTCCGCAGCGCTGAACATGGTCATCACCGAGACCGGCGCCGCCAAGGCCGTGGCCAAGGCGCTGCCGGAGTTCGCCGGAAAGCTGACCGGCAACGCCATCCGCGTCCCCACCCCGGATGTGTCCATGGCAATCCTGAACCTGAACCTGGAGCAGGAGACCACCAAGGACGAGCTGAACGCGTACCTGCGTGAGACCTCGCTGACCAGCGACCTGCACAAGCAGATCGACTACATCGACTCCCCGGAAGTGGTGTCCACCGACTTCGTCGGCTCCCGCCGCGCCGGCATCGTCGACGGGCTGGCCACCATCGTCTCGGGCAAGAACGCCGTCGTCTACGTCTGGTACGACAACGAGTTCGGCTACTCCTGCCAGGTGGTGCGCGTGATCGAGAGCATCGCCGGCACCCACCCGGTCGCCGTTCCGGCGCTGAAGGCCGAGGCCATCGCCGCCCAGTAGCACCGGCAACAAGCCCAACCACCGGGCGCCAGGAACGCATTATTGCGCACTTGGCCCCCGGTGGTGCGTTTAATCACCAGTGATCAGCGACAATTTTTTTGACGGTACTTGTTAGGCTCGGAAATATGAAAGCAGTTGCCGCAGACACCCGAAAGCGTATCCGTCCCCTGGTTGCAGTGCTCGCGTTGAGCCTGGCCGGCATGACCGCCTGCTCCGCGCAGCCCAACGACGCCAGCGCGTCCCAGGCCCCCTCCAGCCCGGCAGCCAGCAGCGAAGCGGCACCGAGCACCCATGCCGAGTCGACCCCCAGCACCGAAGCCAGCCCCAGCACTAAGACCAGCGCCCCGGCCAGCGAAACCGCTGCCGCCGCCGATGAGACCAAGCTGAGCCTGACCAAGGAGAAGCCACGCGGGGTGATCGCCGACACCGACTTCAAGGATGTGAAGACCACCGAGCAGAGCGGCAAGCTGATTGTCGCCGACGGCGGCTGCCTGCACCTGAAGGACAAAGGCGAGCCGACCCTGCTGCTCCTGCCGGAACAGGCCGAGGTCCTGAACCGCCAGCGCCCCGGCGTTGAGCTGGATGGCACCACCCACCACGTGGGCCAGCCGTTGACCATTACCGGTGAACTGGCCGAACTGACCGACGCCCAGGAAAAGGCCGTCCAGCAGTGCCACCCGCACGGCAAGGTGTTGCAGGTTCAGTCCATGAAGTAGGCGCGAAAAACAGCGCATCCTCAGCGACCGCCGGAAGCGGGCCGAAAAAGCCCGGTTCCGGCGGTCGCTGTCGTTGACCCCAAAACGCTGCCGCACAGGTCGCTGCGGGAATGGGGGGTGGCGTGCATCTGCCCGGCGCTGGAGGGGCCGTGGCTAAGTGGCCGACGCCCAGCAGGGTTGCCTAGGATTGAGGATGGCCACAGTGAGGGCCGACTTCCCCCAACCCAGGAGTTCCACCCATGCCAGGTACATCCGCACCTGAACCGGTCCGCACCCACCGCCGCCCCGCACTGGCCGTGACCAGTGTGCTCGCGCTGAGCACGCTGGTGCTCACCGGCTGCGGGAATGATTATCCGCTGGGTGAAGAACAGCGCAAGGCCGCCGAGCAGAACACCTCCTCCCTGGCCGGAACCATCACCGGGGGCGGCTCCACCGCACAGAACGCGGCCATGAACGCCTGGACCACCGGGTTCTCCACCCTGCACCCCAAGGTGCAGGTGCAGTACGCCTCGGTGGGCTCCGGCGCCGGGCGCGCCGGCCTGCTGGCCGGCGGCACCGAATTCGCTGGCTCGGACGCGTACCTGAAGGATGAGGAGGAAGCCGAGTCGCGGGCCACCTGCGGCCCGCAGGGCGCCATCAACATCCCGGCCTACATTTCCCCGATCACCGTGGCCTTCAACCTGCCCGGGGTGCAGAGCCTGAACCTGGACGCGCCCACGGTGGCACGGATCTTCAACGGGCAGATCACCAGCTGGCAGGATGAGGCCATCGCCAAGCTGAACCCGGGCGTGAAGATCCCGGACGTGCCGATGACCGTGGTGGTGCGTTCGGATGACTCGGGCACCACCGAGAACTTCGCCGAGTACCTGCACGAGGCCGCACCCCAGCAGTGGAAGAGCGACCCGAGCGGATCCTGGCCCTCGGGCACCCGGGTGGAACAGGCCCAGGGCAACTCCGGGGTGGTCACCACGGTGACCCGCACCGAGGGCGCCATCACCTACGCGGATGACTCGCTGGTCGATGATTCGCTGGGCAAGGCGGCCATCGGTTCGGGGGAGACGTTTGTGGAGGTCAGCGGCGAGGCGGCCGCCCGTGCCGTGGAGGAGGCCGAACGGGTCGAGGGCCGCGGCGAGCACGACATCTCCCTGGCGCTGGACCGCACCACCACCGCGCAGGGCGCCTACCCGCTGGTGATGGTCTCCTACTTCATCCTGTGCTCCAGCTACACCGATGCCAAGCAGCTGGAACTGGTCAAGACGTTCGCCGACTACGTGGTGAGCGACGAGGGCCAGCAGGTGGCGGCCGAGTCGGCCAAGAGCGCCCCAATGCCCAAGAACCTGGCCGGCAAGGCGCGCGACGCGGTCGCCTCGATCACGCTGCGCGACTAGACCTGCCGGACGGCGTGCAGGCACCACCGCAATGACAAGGACCGGGGTCCGTGAAGCACGAACTTCACGAACCCCGGTCCTTGCCCGGTTTGCCTGGGGGACCTAGTGGCCGAACGGGTCCGCGTCGGTGCCCGGCAGCCAGGTGATGCCCGGGGTGCCCCAGCCCAGCGACTTCTTCGCCTTCAGCCAGCGCTTGTCCCACTTGGGCACCAGCTTGTCCACGTACAGCAGCCCGTCCAGGTGGTCGAACTCGTGCTGCATGATCCGGGCAAACCAGCCGTGGGCCTCGAAGGAGACCGGCTTGCCGAACTCGTCCACGCCCTCCACCTTCGCGTAGTCCGCGCGCTTGAGCGGGAAGGAGAGCCCGGGCACCGACAGGCATCCCTCGGACTCCTCGTCCACGTCCGGGGCCGCCTGGGAGACCTTGGAAAGGGTCAGCTTCGGGTTGATCAGCACCCCACGCTCCGGGGCGGTGTCCTGCTCCGCGTAGATGTAGGTGAAGATCCGCAGGCCGATGCCGATCTGCGGGGCGGCCAGGCCCACCCCGTGGGCGGCGTCCATGGTGGTGTGCATATCGGCCACGAGCTCGCGCAACTCGTCGTCGAAGACGGTCACTTCCGCGGCGCGCTGATGAAGTACGGGTTCCCCGTAGACGGTGATTTGCCGGATGGGCACTGGTTCGGGTCCTTCCAAGATCCAGTCAATGACTTCTCCATAATTCCACGCCTGCCCCGCCCAGGCCACTTGGGTCGCGGCGCCGGCGGGCAAATGTGAGCGGGACGTCACCCCCGGTGGCACTACAGGTAGGCCGGGGCCAGCAGCTCCAGGTGGTTGCCGAACGGGTCCTGGACGAAGAAGCGCTCATAGCCCTCGAAGCTGTGCCGTTCGGACCAGTCCACCTGGACCTCGGCCTGCTCCAGGGTGTGGGCCAGCAGCGCCAGCTCCTCCCGGTCGGCCAGCCGCAGCCCAGTGTGTCCGCTGCCTTCGGGCACCGGGGCGCCGACCTCCAGGTGGATTTCGGCGGTGATCAACCCCTGGTCGTCGAAGCAGCAGAACCACAGCTGCCCGTCATGGGCCTGGGCGGGGCGTTCGACTTCCTCCAGCCCCAGCAGCTCGGCGTAAAAATGGCGGGCGGTGTCTTCCAGCCCGGCGGGCATGGCCAGCTGGACATGGTGCAGTCTCATGTTTGGCCCCTAGATGACTTCCAGCGGCACCGGTGAGGTCGGGGCCGGGAAGGCGGCGTCGATGCGGGCCAGGTGCTCGTCATTCAGCCGCAGGCTGCCGGCCTCCGCGTTTTGCCGCACATGCTCGATGCTGCTGGACTTGGGCAGCGCGATCACGCTGCCCGAACGGATCGCCCAGGCGATCAGCACCTGGGCGACGCTAACCCCCAGTTCCTGGGCAATGGCGTTCAGGGTGGGGTCGGACAGCATCTCGCCCTGCTCCAGGGGCGAATAGGCCATGACCGGCACCGGCGGCTTCATGGACAGCTGCTGCGGGATCAGGTCGAATTCGATGCCGCGGCGGGAGGGGTTGTACAACACCTGATTTACCGCCGGGTGCCCGGGCAGGTAGGACAGTTCCTCCGGATCAAAGTTGCTCACGCCCCAGGCCCCGATCAGTCCGCGGTCCTTGAGCTGTTCGAAGGCCTCCACGGTGTCTTCCAGTGGGTGCGCCCCGGGCCAGTGCAGCAGGTAGAGATCGATCCAGTCGGTGCCCAGGCGCTCCAGCGAGCGTTCGCAGGCGGTGATGGTGCCCTGCAGCGAGGCGTTGGAGGGCAGGACCTTGTCGACGAGGAAGACTTCATCGCGCACCGGCGCGATCGCTTCCCCGACCAGGTCCTCACTGCGCCCATCGCCGTACATTTCCGCGGTGTCCACCAGTGACAGGCCCAGTTCAATGCCGGTGCGCAGCGTGGCGATTTCCTTCTCCCGTGCGGCGGGATCATCTCCCATGAACCACGTTCCCTGGCCAATGGCCGGAACCGCATCCCCATGTGCGAGTTGTACCAAAGTATGGTGTTCCATGTCATACACCCTAGGCGAGGAGTCGTGTCCTGCCCGGTATTTGTTGGCTTGGTCAGCACCGTTGGGGGCGAATTCCTAGCAAAATCAGCGTTTGTTAAGAACAGCGCCCCGCCGCGTCCGGGTCGGCGCAGAATAGGAATCCGGGGGTAAAGTCGGCGCAACGAGAAAAGCCAGCATCTGTGAATGCTGGCTTTTCCCGGTATCGGCCGAAGTCGTTCTGCGCGTCATCGACGCGAGCGAGAAGACCGTGGCTAACTTACTCAATTGACCAAATGGCACGCCCCCCAAAGCGTCCAAGTGCCCCGTTGGCCAATTGACCATAGCTTATTGGGTGCCAAGGACATTTGGAGGGGTACTAAGTAGTGCTTTCGGAATTTTTAGGTAGTACTGCGTAGACGAATACCTGGCCTGTCCGACAGGGTTTGGGCGAAAACCCACCGCCAGCGCGAATACTGGGGCAGGCATCGCTTAGGTGGCGCTGTCCCAGTAGCTTGTGACAGCCTGCGATGCGCGGTTCGGCTGGGCCGGTTGCGCCACGCCGTGGTGGAAGCCGTCGGGGTCGCTGCCGTCATGGTCAATGAGCTGGCGCCGGTCGCGGATTCCCAGCTTGGCGTAGGCCCGCTGCAGGTGGCCCTCCACGGTGCGCGGGGAGAGATACAGTGCGGTGGCGATGTGCGTGTTGCTTTCACCCCGGGCGGCCCGCACGCAGGCGGCGTACTCCCGTTCGCTTAGCAGGGCCGCATCCACCCGGGCCCGTCCCAGCCGCGGGGAGTTCACGTTGGCCAGCGGCCCAGCGATCTCGGCGCAGCGGCTGAGTAGGTGGGAGGCCCGCGCTCGTTTCCCGGCGGCTCGGGCCAGTTCGGAGCCGTGGTTGGCCAGCTCGGCGGCGTACAGCAGGCGCCCTTGCCGCACGTGGTTGTCAATCAGCTCATCCAGCTGTGGGCCCAGGTCCTCCAGCGCGGTGCCGTAAGCGGCCAGGGTGGCGGCCAAAGTACCTTCCACGGCGGCGGCCAGGGAACTGAACTGTTCGGTCTGCTCGGTCAGTCGCAACCGCCAGGCGTCATGCAGCAGCCGCACCTGCTGCATTTTCAGCCCGCGTTCCTCGGCCTGGGTGAGCAGCCGTGAGAGGTAGTCCCGGGCCGCGGCGGTGCCCTCGCTGCGCAGTACGGCCGCCAGCAGCGCCCGTTCAGCTTCCAGGCGCAGTGGCTGTCCCTCAAAGCGGGCGGCGCGGGCCCGCTGCAGAAAGTGCCGTGCCTGTTCGGTGTTCCCCAGCAGGGAGGCGGCCCGGGAGCGCAATGCCCAGACAATTGAGGCGGCGTTCAGCGGGTCGTTGAGCTCGGCCAGGGACAGCGCCTGGTCCAATGCCACCGCGGCGACCTGCGCGTTGCCGGTCTCCAGGTTCCAGGCGCCCTTCCAAATCAGCTGATCCAGGTGGTGGGCGGAGCTGGAGTCGTCCTGGATCCGGGTGATGCGCGAACGCAGCTGCTGGGACCCGTTGCCTTCAGCCAACAGGACCGGGTGCAGCGCCGAGAACATGGTGCGCCGGCCACAGGCGCCGGTGTGTGCCCACACCGGCGAGGCGAATACCTGGGTGAACAGCTCGCGGGCCCGTGCCGCCTGCCCCTGATAGGCCAGCAGCAGTCCGTAGCGGGCGAGGCAGGCCAGGCGAAGATCCGCATGGATCCGCTGGTCCTCGAATGCCGCCAACAGGCTGACCGGGTCCACCGGCTGGTCCTGCAGGCTCAGCAGCACCAGACGCTGGGCCTCCACGTCCGGCGGATCCCCGGGGCGCGGCTGCAGCAGGTCCAACGCCAGCTGCGGGGTGGGGCCATGGTGGTGAATGTAGGCGGCCGCCTGCCGGATTGGCGGCGCATGCAGATCCAACCAGGGGGATAGGGTCTCCAGGCCCTGATTTGCCGCACCGGTCTCGAACTGGGCCACCGCCCGGGCGGCGGTCAACAGGGTGCGGGTCTCCGCGCCCACCTGCTCCTGGGAACCAAGTTGCTCGGTCAGCGCCACCACGATGTCATACCGGTAATTCGCCCCAGCCCGCAGTACGGGCCGCAGCAGCTCATCGGCCGGCAGCGGACATCCGACCCGCTGACGCAGCAGGGCCAGGCTGATTTCCAGCTCCCCGGCCTGTGCCCCACTCGAAATCACCGGGCCCAGCGCCTGCAGATGCTGGCCCAGCCGGTGACGGCCCAGCAGGCCAACAACGGCCTCCGCCGGGATCCCGGCCGTCAAGTCGACCAAGGGGGTGGCGGGTGAGTCGCCATGGGAAGGCTCGGCATCGAGAACCCGCGCGAGTCCGGTATCGATGGCCCGGTCCAGCACCTCGGTGCCCAGCACCTCCCCGGCCCGTTGCAGCGGCAATTGACCGGTAATGGCCAAGCGCTCCACCAGTTCGCGCATGGGAGGGGACTCGGCACCCAACCGGGCGTGGACCAGATCGCTGATCCGCGTCCCATTGGGTTTCCACTCCGGGTGCAGGCTCCAATAACCGCCCACAAAGCGCACCGCGTGCTCGTCCTGCGCGTCATAGAGCAACTCACGCATCTGCAGGGGCTTGCCGCCAGAGACATGCAGCAAGGTGCACACGGTACTTTCGTTGACCGGGCCGCCAAGCACCTCCTCGGTGAGGAACCGTGCGTCCTCACGATTCATCGGTGCCATCTCCAGCCGCCAGGAGCTGTGCATGCTGGCCAATTGGGCCAGGCAAATGGGCAGCTGACGCAGTTGGGTGGTCGCCACCACCAAGTGCACCTGACCCGAGAGGGCCAGTTGTGCAAGGACGGCGGCGCTTTGCTCATCGACCTGCTCGGCTCGATCCAGCAGGATCCACATGGGTGAGTGGGAAGAGAACCCGGTGATGGCGGCAATCATCCGCATCGGATGCCCCGCCGCTTCCCGCGTCTGCGGGATCTGCGAACACAGGCTGGACAGGACAGCGAACTCAACATGGGCCAAGCCCGAAGCACCGGTAATCCAATAGAACTTCTGCCCCAGCGCACGCAGCAGACGCAGGGCGAAAGTGGTGCGCCCACTGCCGGGCGTGCCAATCACAAAAACCGTCTTGCCCTCCTGCAGTCTTTGCACGCCTTCGTGCATCGCAGTGTGACGGGATGGCAATAGAGCCGGCAGGGGAGCGGAGAGGCCAGTCATGGGCGCAGGGACTTTCAGTGCGAGGCGGGTAAAGGGGGCTGGGGAAGAGAGCTAATCCGGCACTCGCCGCGCACCACGCAGCACGGCCCGAGAGGGGCTGGGGTAATGCGTGGCGTCCATAACCCCAGTGTCGCACCGTGCGCGTTTTTGCGATAGCCCCGCGTCAGGGCCAACAGATGGCGCAGATATTCGAAATCCGCTCTTGGAAGGACGGGTAATGAAACAACACCAAAACATCGATTCGAACACGTGTTCTAATCGAATGATTCCCCCCTGCTCCCGCCGCCCCGAACCGGACACGGTAACGCAGCGCTCGCCGAGAGCTGCCAGGACCAATGATCCATCTAGCGGACGCCCAGTCGCTGGCAACCACAGGCCGCACGGCGTTACGCTACGGTCAGAAGCACGATCTTTAGAAAGGAAGCGTCATGAGCCACAAATTCTCCGTCGGAGACCACGTGTCCTGGAACTCCGAGGCGGGACGCGTCACCGGCAAGATCACCAAGGTCCACACCAGCGACTTCACCTACAAGGGGCACAACCGCCGTGCCAGTGACGACGAGCCCCAGTATGAAATCAAGAGCGACAAGACAGGCCACATTGCCGCGCACAAGGGCAGCGCCCTACGCAAGCTGGAGAAGTGAGTAGCGGGCAGTGAACAAGGCAACGGTCTACACCATCGGTCACTCAACCCACGACCTCGACGAGTTCCTGACAATGCTCAAGGAACAACACATAACAGTCCTCGTGGACGTGCGCCGCCTGCCCGGCTCCAACCGCTACCCGCAATTCAACCAAGATGAACTGCAGTCCGCGCTCGCCGATGCCGGAATCGACTATCGCTGGATGCAGTCGCTCACCGGCCGCCGAGCCGTGAGCCGGACTGTGCCATTTGAAACCAACGCCTGGTGGCAGAACCGCAGTTTCCACAATTACGCCGATTACGCGTTGAGTGAGGACTTTAACCAGGGCCTGGGGGAGTTGGCGGAACTGGCCAAGGAGCAGATCCCGGCGGTGATGTGTTCCGAAGCCGTCTGGTGGCGCTGCCATCGGCGCATCATCGCGGACCACCTGCTGGCCCGCAAGTTCCCGGTGCACCACATCATGGGACCTGGCGAGGTGAAGGACGCCGAACTCAGTTCCGGCGCGCGCATTGAAGGCAGGGAGCCCGAGGTGACATATCCCGCCGCTGCCGCCGAATAGGGGTCGCGGGCAAGGCAACGTCGGCCGCCCAAAGGGGCGGCCGACGTTGCAGCGCTGATGTGTGACACGCGGCGTCTTTACGTCAGTTCACGAGGTTGCGCCTACTGGGCAGGTTGGATCTCACTTTCCGTGATCCACTTGTGGTTCGTCATGTTCATTCCGTCTGCTTCGTAATCCACCATGTATACCGTCTCGTCGGTCGAATGAGCGATGGTGGCTTTCGCGCCGCGCATTCCGTTCATGTGCTCAGCCAGCAGGGTTACTTCGCTGCCGTCGGCGAATCGGCCGGATCCTGCATTCTCCAGCTCTTCCTGCACTACCCAGCGGTGGTCTTCGACCTCGTCGCCACCGTCGAGTGGCGTGTAGTTCACCGAATACGTAAACGTCTCGAAGGCGCCAGAGACGGTTGCCTGCGCGCCGCTCATGCCCATCATGTGGTCCGCTGTCAGGGCGACCTCTGTCCCGACCGGGTAGGCCGGGTTCCGCGCTTCCTTGATGCCCACCGGGGCCGGTCCGCCGTCCATCGGGTGTTCCATCTGTGAGTGGTCCATAGTCCACACCTTTCTCTGGCTGTTCCCTCTGTCAACGCCAACGCTATACCCCTAGGGGGTATAGATCAAGCTTGGTGATCTGCGCCCAGGAGCCGGTGGAGAAGGTGAGAAGTTCCAGAAAGTCCCTGTCGGCCGAACTGAGATTCGCGGAGAAGGCGGGAGCCGACCCCGCTGAAGCCGTCACGGAATTCCAGGGGCCGTGTTGCCCGGGGTCGGAGCCAGAGCGAATCGCGTCTGGAAGGTGTTGACCAACCGGAGCGGTGGCTGGAAACTCCCGTGAATTGTCACCCCGCTATGGACACGGTGCAGGGGTGATGGGATTCTTTTGCCGTTCAATAGCCGTCCGGGTGTTCCAGCTTTGAGGATTATCTGTGCGCCAAGCGGTTCCGTTCACAGGCCAGTCAAGAGGC
>Ga0153920_1000044_pt1 | contig 55947 bp, 45 predicted proteins | sample TSNJ004MetaG_FD_104713 | JGI IMG/M metagenome (GOLD analysis project Ga0153920, IMG submission 104713) | Attine ant fungus gardens microbial communities from New Jersey, USA - TSNJ004 MetaG | ecosystem: Host-associated > Fungi > Mycelium > Unclassified | place: USA: New Jersey, Brendon T. Byrne...
AGTGACCAGTTCTGCATTGCACAACGGTGCCCGGCCGTGATCGGCAACGTGCTGGTCTACCGGGACAAGCACCATATTTCCGACACCTACATGCGCACCCTGGCACCGGTGTTCGGCCAGCGCCTGGAGGCCGCCCTGGACGGCCGCTAGACGCTGGCCGAACACCGGTGCCAGGGTGCGCATGTAGGTGTCGGAAATATGGTGCTTGTCCCGGTAGACCAGCACGTTGCCGATCACGGCCGGGCACCGTTGTGCAATGCAGAACTGGTCACTGAAGTCCAGGACCTGCACGCGCGGTTCCCTGGCCGCCGCTTCGCGTGTCACGTCCCCCCGTTCGAAGGCCTTGGAGCGCGCAACGGAGCAGCGCGACAGATCCTGCTGATGCTGCTGCACGCAGTCCCGGGCATACTGCTTTGTTCCCGGGCGCGGGGTGTCCACCACGGCAAAGACATCCAGCCCGGCATCCTCCAGCTCGCCCCAGAGTTGCGCGTACCCCTGTGCCGGGTCACCGACGAACTCGGCCCCCGCCCAGTTCGCGGTGACGACGGCGTCAATGTCCGTGCGGGAGGTGAGCAGTTTCGTGGTCTGTTCGGTGGCCTGCCGGCAGCTGATGCTCCCCTGTCGTTCGGCCGTTCGCTCGCCCGCACTGTAGGGACAGGAGTTCTTCAAGTAGGTGATTACCCTCCAGCCCCGCTGGGCGGCATGAGCGTGCAAGGCCTCATACCAGTGGGCGGCGTGGGAATCACCGACCAGGGCCACGGTGAAGGTGGCCTGCGGGCTGCCGAATTCACATTCGGTGATCGAGGTTGACTGTGGTTCCTGCACGCAGGACCCCAGTTGTGGCTGGTCCTGCTCGGCCGTGGCCGGGATGGGGACGATCTGGTTTTGGCAGGGCAGCAGCGCCGGGGCGCCGGCGGTGACCGAGGCGGCTCCGAAGCCCTGGGGCGGCACGTTGAGCAGGGCCGTGACTTCGCGCTGTTCGCGGTCGATGGACTGCTGCTGCAGCAGCACCGGGGTCAGCGCCAACAATGCCACCAGCCCCATGGCTACCGCCCCCGCCCCCAATGCGCGGGGCGGCGAACCTGCCAGTGGACGGTAATTCCGGGCCGGGTTTTCCACCAGATACAGGCTGGCGGCCGCCAGCGCCAGACTAATCCCCAGCAGCACCAGTGACTCCACCGGCGAGCGGTTGGCCCCGGTGAACTGTTCGGCAAGGACGATCAGCGGCCAATGCCACAGGTACAGCGAATAGGAAGCCAACCCCACCCACTGCACCCACCGCCAACGGACCACAGGCCGCAGCGATCCGGGGCCGCTGGTGTCCCCGGCCGCAATGATCGCTGCGCAGGCAAGCACCGGCAGCGCCGCGGCAATCCCGGGGAAGACCGTGGCCGCATCATAGTTCCCGGCCGCCCAGAGAATCAGGGCCAGCCCCAGCAGCACGGCGGCGTTGCGCACGGACCAGGTGCTCACCCAGCGTGGAAGGCGCAGCCTGCCAGCGGCGTGGGCGTGCACGGCCAGCGCGAGAAGCCCGCCGGCGGCCAGCTCCCAGATGCGGGTGGTGGTGATGAAGTAGCCAGCCGCGTTGCCGCGGTACCCAGTGAGGACCGAATAGCTCAGGGAAAGCCCGGCCGCGACGCTGAACCCCACCCACAGGACGCGTTCCAGGCGCGCCGGCGTGCCGGCCCCGCGCCCGGTGCGGGCGCTCAGCCAGCAGGCGCCGAGCACCAGCAGCGGCCAGAACAGGTAGAACTGTTCCTCAACGCCCAGCGACCAAAAATGCTGCAGCGGCCCCGGCGCCTGGTCGGCGGCCAGGTAGTCGACCGAGTCGGCCGCCAGCACCCAGTTCTGCACCGAGAACGTGGAGGCGAGCGCCTGGATCCCCAGCTCCTGCCATTGGGTGCGCGGCAGCAGCAGGAGGGATCCACCAACCACCGCCGCGATGACCACCAGGGCCGCGGGCAGGATCCGGCGGGCGCGGGCGGCAAAGAACGCGGGCAGGTTCACCGTGGCGGTGCGCTGCGCCTCGCGCAGCAGGTGCCCGGTAATCAAGAAGCCGGAGATCACAAAAAAGATGTCCACTCCGATGTACCCGCCGGGCAGCAGCCCCGGTTCCAGGTGGTAGGCGACCACCAGCAGCACCGCCAGGGCGCGCAGGGACTGGATTTCGGGCCGGAAATTCTTTGCGGGCGCGGAATTCGAGCTCATGGTCTTCGATCTGAGCATGCCCGGGTTAACTCCCGGTGACCAGATGATGACCAGTTGCGCGCTGCCCTGGCGGCGGGAATTATGCCGCGAAGAATTCCTTGGAGACCCTGCTCAGGTACCAGGGATCGTCCACGCCGCACATTTCGCGGGCCGAATGCATCGACAGCAGGGGGATGCCCACGTCGATGGTGCGGATGCCGATCCGGGTGGCGGTCAGCGGCCCGATGGTGGAACCGCACGGCACCTGGTTGTTCGAGACGAACTCCTGGTACGGGACCTGCGCGGCCTGGCACCAGCCGGCGAAGGCCGCGGCGCCCACCGCGTCGGTGGCATAGCGCTGGTTGGCGTTGATCTTCAGCAGCGGCCCGGCGTTCAGCTGCGGACGGTTGGCCGGGTCATGGCGTTCGGGATAGTTCGGGTGCACGGCGTGCCCGGCATCGGCCGAGAGGCACACCGAGTTGGCCAGGGCCCGGGCCGTGTGTTCGGCCCCGGCCTGGAAGGAGGCCTGGATCCGGGAGATCAGTTCCTCCAGGAACGGCCCGGCGGCCCCGGAGCGGGAGGCCGAACCCAGCTCCTCGTGGTCGAACGCCGCCAGCATCGCAATGTGGTTGCCGCTGGGCTTGCGGAAGTGCTCAATCAGGGCGATCAGTCCGGCATGCACGCTGGAGAGGTTGTCCAGCCGCCCGGAGGCGAAGAAGTCCTTGCCGTGCCCGAACACTTCCCCGCGCTGGGCGGCGGCGGTGAGCACGTCATAGCCGGCGATCTGCTCGGCCTGCACCCCTGCCGCGGCGGCCAGTTCACCCAGGATGTCGGCCTCGGCCAGGTCTCCGGCCCCGAACACCGGGTTGGTGTGGGTCTGCTTGTCCAGCTTCAGGCCCTCATTGACCTGGCGGTCCAGGTGGATGGCCAGTTGCGGGATGCGCAGCAGTGGTTCGGTATGGGCCAGGTGCACCGAGCCGTCGCGCAGCACCAGCCGTCCGGCTAACACCAGCTCGCGGTCCAGCCAGGAGTTCAGCAGTGGCCCGCCGTAGACTTCCACCCCGGCCTGCCACCAGCCGTTGGAACCGGTGGTCGGCTTCGGCTTGAGCTTGAATCCGGGGGAGTCGGTGTGCGCCCCGAGGATGTGGAAACCAGTGGTGGCCGTGGCGGCCTCGGGCTGCACCCAGGCGATGACCGCCCCGTCGCGCACCACGTAGTAGCCGCCGGAGCCCAGTTCCCAACCCTGGGTTTCATCCAGTGCGGTGAACCCGGCCGCGTCCAGGCGCCGGGCGGCGGTGGCGGCGGCGTGGTAGCTGGAGGGCGAGGTGGCGACATACTCGGCGAGGTCGGCAATATGGGCCATAGCAGCGGCGTGTGCCATTACTGGATGCTCACTTCCTTCATGGGGTTGCTCGGCCCGTCGGCGTTGGCGGGGCCTTCTCTAGCTTAGCCCTCCGCCGCCTGGCTCACAGCTGCCCTCCGGGGGCAGGGCAAGGGCCGGGGCGCTTCAGCGCCCCGGCCCCCTTATCCGGCTACTGGCCCTCGTCCTGCTGCTGGGCGTCGCCGCGGGCGTTTTGCTCGGCGACCGGTTCGACAGCGTCCTGGACCTCCTGGGGATCGGTGTCATCCGGGAAGGGTTCGGTTTGCCGGTGGGCTTCGACGTGGTCCGGCTGCTTGCCCTTGACCATCCCCTCGGTCTCCTGCTTCATCTGGTCATCGAGATTTGATCCGTGTTTGGTGTTGCCGCGTTCGGCCATGACGTTCTCCTCCCTACGTGGCTGCGCCACGCTCGTGCCGGTTGGGTGCCTCACGCTAGCACCGCACCGGAGGTGACAGAAGGCATTGCGGGTGATCCCCAAGAAACGTTCAGGCTGCCGGGCCACGCCAGTGGCGCAGGACGCGTTCGCCGGCGCTGACTGGGAATCCGCACTGTACTCCCCCGCCGCAGCGGCAGCCGGGAGATGATGTGCCCATGTGGATTGGATGGATCGAGTTTGACCTGCTGCTCGGCGACGTGCACTCGCTGAAGCAGAAGCGTTCGGTGGTGCGCCCGGTCATTGCTGAGATCAAGCGGAAGTTCGAGGTTTCCGTGGTGGAAAGCTCCCACCAGCAGCTGCACCGCCGCGCCGGGGTCGGGGTGGCGGTGGCCGCCGCCGACGCCGCCCGCATGGTGGAGGTGCTGGACGCGGTGGAGCGGCTGGTCGCTTCCCGGCCCGAGGTGGATTTGCTCAGCGCCCGACGCGGGACGCATTCCTCCACGGACGACTAGATTCCCCGGGCCGGCGGGGGTTCGCTTAGTAGTCCAGGCCCTGGGAGGGGATCACCAGCCCGGTCTCATAGGCGTAGACCACCGCCTGCACGCGGTCACGCAGGTGCAGTTTTGTCAGGATGCGGCGCACATGGGTTTTCACGGTCGCCTCGGAGAGGAAGAACCGGTGGGCGATCTCCGCATTGGACAGCCCCTCGGCGAGCGCGCGCAGCACCTCCTGCTCGCGCGGGGTCAGGTCATCGAGCAGCGGGTCGCGTTCCGGGGTCCCGGCCGGACGGGCCGGGGAACCCCCCGCGGCGGTGCGCACATAGGTTTCCAGCAGCCGGGCTGTCACCCGCGGGGCGACGACCGCGTCCCCGCTGGCGACCAGGCGGACCGCGGAAACTAGCTCCTCGGGGGCCACGTCCTTGAGCAGGAAGGCGCTGGCCCCGGCCTGTAGCCCGGAGAACGCGTACTCGTCGAGGTCGAAGGTGGTCAGGATGATGATCTTGGTTTCCGGGTGGGCCTTGGCCAGCCGCTCGGTGGCCTCGATGCCGTCCATCCGGGGCATGCGCACGTCCATGAGCACCACGTCGGGGGCCAGGGTTTCGGCCTGGGTCAGCGCCTCGAGCCCGTCGGCGGCCTCCCCCACGATCCGCATGTCCTGCTCCCCCTCCAGGATGAGCCGGAAGCCCATGCGCAGCAGCGGCTGGTCATCGACCAGCATCACCTTGATCATCTGTTCCATTGGGACTCCTCCTTGGGTGTGGGGCGCTGGGGCGCGTCGGTGTCGGGCAGCTGCAGGCAGGCCTTGACGATCCACCCGCCGTGGGCGCCGGGTCCGGCGTTGACGCCCCCGCCGAACAGTGCGGCCCGTTCGCGCATGCCACGCAGCCCCTGCCCGGAGCCGGCGCTGGGCCCGCCGCTTCCCTGTCCGTTGTCCACCACCTCGATGCGCAGTGCCTGCCGGTCCCGGTCCAGGCGCACCGAGACGGCGGTGACGTTTCGAGCGTAGCGCAGCGCGTTGGTCAGCGACTCCTGCACAATGCGGTGCACGGTGAGCTGGAAGGCGGCGTCCTCCGGCAGCGGCTCACCGGTGTAGGTGTAGGTCAACGGCAGGCCGGCGACCCGGAAGCCCTCCAGCATCTGGGCCATGGACCCCTCGGTGGGCTGCGGGGCCAGTTCCCCGCCCTCGGTGTTGCGCAGCACCCCCAGCATCCGGCGCATGTCGGCCAGGGCGGCCCTCCCGGTGCCGGAGAGTTCGCTGAGCACCGATTCGGCGCGGGCCGCGTCCTTGCGCCCCAGCACCCGGGCTCCGTCGGACAGGGCGATCATCACCGACAGCGAGTGGGCGACGACATCATGCATCTCCCGGGCGATGCGGTTGCGTTCCTGCACCTGGGCCAGGCGGGAGACCTGGGAGGCCCAGTGGTTCAGCTCGGCCTCGTGGATCCTCGAGTTGCGCACGTTCAGCCCGATGATGGCGGCGGTGAGGTACACGGTGGCCAGCAGCCCGCCGGCCACCCCCAGGAACAGTGCCTGTCCGCCGTAGTCGTCCACGGTGGTGCCGTCCTCGAAGGCCAGTCCGCTGGTGCCGGGGTAGCCAATAACCAGCAGCAACAGCAGCTGGAAAGCGGCGGCCAGCACCGCCAGCGGGATGGAGCGCTTGCCCGAATAGTTCGTTCCCACGCTGTACAGGGCGATGATCATTCCCGCCCCGGAGTAGCTGGCGTCGTTGCCGGCCAGTACCATTCCGGCGCAGTCCAGCACGAATACGATCACCAGCACGCTCATCGGCGCCCGATTGCGCCACAGCAGGGCCACGCCGACCGCGAGCATCAGCAGCAGCACCCCGACCGGGTTGAAGTCGCTGATGTAGGCGGCCGGTACGAAGGAGAGCAGGCTCAGGAACAGGTACACCGCCGAGGTGCCCACGGCGACGAACACCGGGTGCTGGCGCAGGTAGCGGCGGATCCAGCCCACCCGCTTGGCGGTGATCGCGTCGAAGGAGACCACCGGGTCGGCGGTATCGGACTGGCTCATGATCCCCAATATAGTCCCTGGTCAGTGCGTCCGCTCCGGGTGCGGCGGGCGGTCACCTAGATGTCCCGGGCCTTGAGCAGGATCCCGGCCAGCACCAGCGGGATCAGCATCCAGCCGCCCACCACCAGCAACTGCTGCCAGGTTTCCCAGTCCGAGGGGTAGCTCAACGGCAGGGCCAGGGACATGCCGGCCTGGTCGGGCAGGAACGGGGCGACCTTCTGGAACCAGTCCACCAGCGAGGCGATGATGCTGGTGGCGATCGGCACCACGAAGAACAGGGCCACCAGCACCGTGATGCCCCCGGCCGAGTTGCGCAGCATGGTGCCCAGCGCCAACCCGATCATCGTCACCATCACCAGGTACAGGGTGCCGAACCACATGGCGCGCTGGAACGGTTCGGAGGTGAAGTTCAGCGGCATCGAATACATCTGGGCCAGCGGCTTGCACACCAGGTAGGACAGGGCGAAGGAGGCCAGGCCCACCACGACGGTCACCCCGGTCATCAGCAGCGCCTTGGCCGTGAGCACCCGCAGGCGCTGCGGGCTGGCCAGGAAGGTGCTCACCGCGGAACCGGTGGTGAACTCCCCGCTCATCAACAGCACGGCCAACGCGCCGATGATCAGCTGGGCGAAGGAGAGCCCGGAACCGATCATTTCGGCCACGAACCCCTCCGAGGCCATGTCCGGCATGCCCGGGGTGCCGGCGGCCGGCGTGCCGGCGACCATCCCCACGCTCCACAGCACCAGGGCCGCGAAGCCGACCATCACCAGGATGGAGACGGCCACCAGGATCCGGGTGGAGGTCAGGGCGAAGAACTTGATCGCCTCCCCGCGCAACACGCCCCAGAGGCTGACGTTGCCGCCCAGAACGGGCACTGCGTGCTTGCTCATCGGTGGTCCCTTCGTGCTGCCAGTTCCTGCTCGGACTGGGTCTGGTATTCGATTGCGTCGCGGGTCAGCTCCATGTAGGCGTCCTCCAGGGTGCGCTGCAGCGGACGCAGTTCGCTAAGCACCACCCCGGTTTCCAGGGCGCGGCGCCCAATGTCCTGGGAGCTGGGCCCGTAGACCTTCAGCGTGGTGGCGTCCTCGCGCACCAGCTGGACCCCCTCGGCCGCCAGCGCGTTCATCAGCGCCTCCAGCTGCTCGGACTTCACCAGGGTCTGGCGCACCCCGGCCTCCAGGAACTGGCTGATCGGGGCGTCGGCCATGATCCGTCCGCGCCCAATCACGATCAGGTGGTCGGCGGTCTGCGCCATCTCGCTCATCAGGTGGGAGGAGATGAACACGGTCTTGCCCTCGGAGGCCTGGTGGCGGGCCAGGGTGCGCACCCAAGCCACCCCTTCCGGATCCAGGCCGTTGACCGGCTCATCCAGGATCAGCACCCGCGGGTCCCCCAGCAGGGCGGTGGCGATCCCCAGCCGCTGGCCCATGCCCAGGGAGAAGCCGCCGACCTTCTTGCGCGCCACCTGGCGCAGCCCGGTCAGCTCCAGCACCTCATCCACCCGGGAAAAGCTGATCCCGTGGGTGGCGGCCATGGCGCGCAGGTGGGAGCGCGGGGTCAGTGACTTGTGCACGCTCTTGGCCTCCAGCAGCGTGCCCACCTCGGTCAGCGGGTGGCGGGATTCGCCCAGGCGGCGGCCGTTGACCGTCACCTGCCCGGCACTTGGGCGGGCCAGTCCCACCGCCATGCGCATGGTGGTGGACTTGCCGGCGCCGTTGGGGCCGAGGAACCCGGTGACCATCCCGGGCTGGACCGTGAAGGAGACGTTGTCCACCGCGGTCTTCGCGCCATATCTCTTGGTTAGCTGCTGGGCCTGAATCATGCTTCCAGCCTAGGCTCTGCCCGTCGGGCGGTCACCGCCCGCAATGTTGATTTTGCTGATCCCCCATAAGGATGAGTTCACCCCGCCCCGGGTGGGGACCGGGCCTAGCTCAGCGACTGGTTCAGCGAAAAGACCAGCCCGAAGATCAGCACCGCGGCAAAGGGCAGGGCCAGCACCACGAAGGTCTTCCACTGGTCGCGGGCGATGGCGATGAATTCGCGCAAGAATGCGCTGGGCCGGTAGTAGGCGGCGGTCTTGCCGCCGAAGGAGGCGGCGTCGTAGCCCAGCTGACGGGAGGCCAGGGCGGCGCGCAGGCTGTGGTAGTCGCTGGTAACGATCCACAGGCACTCTTCCCGGCCCTGCTCCCGGAGCAGCTGGTGGGAGTACTTCAGGTTCTCCACCGTGTCCCGGGCCCGGTCCTCCACCAGGATCCGCTGCCGGTCAATCCCCTGCTCCTGCAGGTAGCGGGCCATGCTCACGCCCTCCGGCTCCGCTTCGTCACTCCCCTTGCCGCCGCTGGGCACAATCCAGGAGCTTTCCGGCGGCAAGCGGCGGAAGAGCTCAATCCCCTTGTCCAGCCGTCCGCGCAGCAGCGCCGGCACCTTGCCGTCGATTGTTCGCGAGCCGAGCACCACAATCCCCGAGGGGTCCTTGTAGACCGGGAACTTGGCGTACACCCAGGCGTAGAGCAGCACCATGGCGAACATCATGGCGGTGAACACCGAACCCATGAACAGCACGAACGCGCTGACCAGCCCCAGCCAGTGGTGGGAGAGCACCAGCAGCACCGCCAGCGCCGGAAGCCCCAGCACCAGCAGCCCGGCGATCAGCGAGAGCAGGTTGCCCAGCCGGGCCCCCTCCCGGCGCCACATCAGCACCCCGTTGTAGATCAGCACCCCGGCGAAGATCAGGACCATCAGCGGCAGCGAGAACAGCAGCAGCGCCAGCACGAATCCGGCCCCGGGCACCGTGCTGGACAGCGCCTCGGTGATGCTGCTCAGCGTCAGCAGCACCGCTGGCAGCAGGACGGCGGCGTTGATCAGGCGGCGCGGTTCGGAGCGGTACATCCAGATGAAGACGATCCACAAGGTGGCAAGGGTGATCAGTGTGGCCATGCCTCGATCCTATTTCATCACCGGTTTCCGCGGCCGGACATGGCACTGCCGGGGCTCAGCGGATCCCGAACTCATGGGACAGCATGGCCTTGGCCCCCAGGTAACCGCCCATGCCGTGCACCGACGGGCCCGGCGGGGTGGCCGAGGAGACCAGGTACAGTCCCTTGGACTGCAGCCACCACGGATTGGTGCTGACCCGGGGGCGCCGGACACTGCCCAGCAGATCCATGGTGCCCCCGGACAGGTCGCCGCCCACCAGGGCAGGGTTTTGCCGCTGCAGTCCGCGCGCGGTGCGCACATGCTGTTCGAGCACCACGTCCCGGAAGCCGGGGGCGGCAGCTTCAAGCTGGGCTGTGATGCGCGGTGCCATGTTGGCATCGGAGCCCAGCGGGACATGGCAGTAGGCCCACAGCACCTGCTGCCCGCCCGGGGCCCGGGTGGGGTCAAACTGTGAAGGCTGGGAGACCAGCACGAACGGATGATCGGCGGGACGACGGCGACTTTCCCGTTCGGTGCGCAGCACCTGCCGGGCGGTACCGGCCAGGTGGATGGTGCCGGCCTGGGCCAGCAGCGGATCCCTCCAGGGCACCGGTTCATGCAGCACATAGTGCACTACGCAACTGCCTGGGGAACGCCGGGGATTCGCCAGCCGCTGTGCCAGGGCATGCGGAATCCGACCTCGCCCGAGCTGGGCAGCGGTTTCCGGGGAGGTGTCCAGCAAGATGGTCTGCGCGTCCAGTTCCCCGAGTTCTTCGATGCGGCGCCCGGTTTCAATCCGTCCTCCGTGGGCCCTCAGCTCGGTGGCCAGCGCCTGGCTGATCGCCTGGGAGCCACCCCGGGGTATCGGCCACCCGCCCGCGTGGGCAGCAGCCGCGAGAAACAATCCGGCTCCGGCACCGGCCGGTCCGCGCGAACCACCGGCCACATGGGCGGCGCAGCCGGCCAGCAGCGCGGCCGCCTTCGGGTAGCGTCGGCTCAATGCCTGTTGCAGGCCCATTCCGCCCAGGGTCGCGGCCCCAAACGCGGCCAGCGTTCCAGGATGGGCGGGTAGTCGCAGCAACGGATTCAGCAGGGTGTCCCCCAGCTGGTTAATCCGCTGCACCAGCGGACCCAGGAGTCCGGCGAACACCGCGCCCTGCCCAAGGGGTAGGTTCGAGCCCGAATCCAGGTGCTCTACGGTCCGTTCCAGATCCTGCCAGGCGTAGGCGGTGCGCTGGTCGAGCACGTGGGCGTAGGACATCTGGGGCACAAGGAAGTCCACTCGTTCGCGGACCTTCAGGTCGGCGAACGCCGGGGAGAGCAAAGCCATGGGGTGCACCGCGCTACCCACATCGAAGACCGCCTCGGACCCGTCCAGGGGGATGGTGCGCGCGGCGCCGCCGATGGTGGTATTGGCCTCGTAAACCGTGACATCCAGTCCTGCCCGTGCCGCCACACACCCCGCCGCCAGCCCATTGGGTCCGGCCCCGACCACGGCGACCCGGCTCATTCAGCGTTCCTGCCGCCGGCGGAGGTCGTGGCTTCGGAAGGGATGCTCCCACGCCGACTTCGCACAATGCTCCAACTGATCCGATCATCCGCCCCGGCGAACGGGCCGGCTTGCGGATCCTCCTGACCCACCGCTCTGACTGGGTCATATTCTGGCTTTAGAATACTTTGAACGACACGGAACATAAGGTATCCGAGCATGAACATATGGGCCAGGACCAACACGACGTAACCCGACTCGGGGAATGCGTGATTGGGCTCCACCTCCGAGGAGTAGCTGTGGATGTAGAACCACAATCCATAAAAGTGCAGCACCTCCACCGCCATCCACACAGTGAATTCCTTCCACCGCGGCAACGCCAGGGCAAAGAGCGGAATAAGCCACACGATGAACTGCGGCGAATACACCTTGTTCACCAGCACGAACGATCCCACAATCAGGAACACCAGGCTCGCCACTCTCGGACGCTGCCGGGCGAAGAAGGTCAACAACGCCACCGCCACGCAGGCCAGGAAGAACAGAACCAGCCCCAACCGGGAGATGGCCTGGGCCTCCAAATGCGCCATCCCCGGCACCTTGGCGGCGACAATGTTCCACACGTGCCAGAAACTGGATAGTCCGGCACCGCGTTCGGAAGTGAACTTGAAGAAGTGGGCGAAGGACTCGGGGAAGGCCAGGGCGTAGGGCATGTTGACCGCCAGCCACGCCGCCAATGCCGACCCGCCGGTCACGGCAAAAACCCGAAGCTTGCCGGTGCGCAGCGCAAGGACAAGCACGGCGCCCAGGAACAGGACCGGGTACAGTTTTGTGGCGGTCCCCAAACCAATGAGCACTCCCGCCAACACCAGGTGCCGACGTGCAAAGCTGAGCATCCCCAGCGCAAGCAGGACCACTGCCCACATGTCCCAGTTGATGCTTGCCGTCAAGATCATCCCGGGGGCAATGGCGACCATGGCCGCATCCCACGGACGACGCCCGGCCATGCGGGAAGTGCACAGTACGGTCACCAGCCAGAGCACCGAAACCAGGACCAGGTTGAAGTCAAAGTACAACAAGGCGCGGTTCACTGCCGTCTCCGGAACCAGGGCCGCCACCCCGGAAGCGGCCGCGCTCATCAGCACCGGGTACTCGAATTCGGCTCCCGCACTGAAAGGGGCCCACGGATTTTCGGCAAAACCCCGCGCTCCGAAGAGCGGAACCCAGTCGGTGTAGCAGGCCATGAGGTAGGGATTCTGCCCCGTCCAGCCGTTGACGCGGCATGGGTTCTTGGCCAGTAGCATCAAAAGCGAACCGATGACGGTGAGGATGATCAGCACTCGTTCGACCGTAAAAATCCCCGGGCTCACCCGCCCGGGATCGCTGCGCCGCCCCAATGGACCACCAATAACGCGAGTGAACTGACGCAGGAAGGCGTCACTGCGCGAGGGCACGGTGATCCGCCACGGCTGGCGGGTCTGCTGTCGCTTTCTTGGCTCACCCATGATCCCCACCCTAGTTGTTGGAAATGGCGAAGACACGCATCAGGCCCGCTTGTCCTGCATGTGTTAACGCATGACCCCCGCGTCCCACCGCTTCCTGGGTGTTGCTGCGTTTTCCGCCTGTACCGCCGACCGGCGGAAGGTAAACCGGACGCCGACTCAAGCACTGCCAGCACCCCACCCGCCAATCCCCGGGCTTCCAGCTTGTCTTGGGCCGCAAGGACTGTGGGTGGCTTTCTGAACCAAATGGACGGGGCATTTCCAGCCCGCGTTGAATTCCCTCCCCGGCGAAACCTGTCAACAGCGAAGAACCAGGCGCTCGAGCAGCACTTGCGCCGCCCGCCAGGGACGTTTCTGAAAATTCAGGACATGCAATCTACTGTCGGCGCGTTGGCCAACTTCCAACCCGCCTATAGTGAGGACATGGAAACGGGGCAGCAGCGGGCCATGGACGCGGCCATTGAACTGGTGGGGACCCAGGGGCTGCGTGCCCTGACCCATCGTCGGGTGGATGAACATGCCGGTCTGCCCGCGGGTTCCACCTCCAACTACGCCCGCACCCGGGCGGCCCTGATACATGCGGTCATGGATCGGATCATCGAGCTGGAAGCCCGGGCCACCGATGCGGCCACGATGCCGGCAACGGCTGCACAGCTGCTGGAGTCCATGGCCCGTCTGATCGATGCGACCACCGGCGAGCGCCGGGTGCTGAGCACCGCGCGGCTGATCCTGTTCATGGAGGCCAGCCACGATGAGCGGTTGCGGGAACGGGTCATGGCCGGCCGGGTGATCCTCGAGCGTTTTGTCACCGCCGCCCTGCAGCGCCTGGGCGCCGGGGACCCCCGGTCCGGGGCCAGCGCGCTGATGGCGTGCGCGGAGGGCATCATCCTGCACCGCATCGTTCGCCAGGACCGCTCGGATGCCCGACCCGCGCTGCGCCTGGTGCTTTCCGGCATCCTTCCTAGCGACCCGGTCGGTGCGTAGGCGGGTAATTACACCTGCACTTCACCCCGCGTTTACCCAAAGGGGGCGCAACGGTTAACTCCGACTCCTAGCGTCAAGGACGTGAGCAATACCAACCAGCCCAGCGTCTTGGTGATCATCCCGGCCCGTGGAGGATCCAAGGCGGTACGGCTCAAGAACCTGCGCAAGGTCGGCGGCCAGAGCCTGCTGGGCCGTGCGATCCAATCGGCCCAGGCCGCGGCCTCAGTCAGCGAAGTCGTGGTCAGCACCGATCATGAACAGATCCGGCAGGAGGCCCTGGCCTACGGCGCCAGCGTTGTCGACCGCCCGGCCGAAATCGCCGGGGACACGGCCAGCAGCGAATCGGTGCTCCTGCACGTGCTCGCCCAGCGCGCGGAGCACCCGCAGATCACCCTGTTCATCCAATGCACCTCCCCCTTCATCGACCCGGCGGACCTGGATGCCGCAGTGCAGCAGGTGGCCTCCGGCGAGGCCGATGTTAGCTTCGCCGCGGTCCCCGATCACGGCTTCCACTGGGGCCTGTCCCCGGAGGGCGCCGCGGTGGCCGTTGGCCACGACGCCGCCCACCGCCCACGCCGCCAGGACCGGGAACCCAGGTTTCGGGAAACCGGCGCCTTTTACGCCATGCACACCCCAGGCCTGCTGGCCAGCGGGCACCGCTTCTTCGGGACCCTGGCGATCCAGCAGGTACCGGTGGAGCACGGCATCGACATCGATTCGGAAGCCGACCTGCACTGGGCGGACCAGCAGGCGACCGGCGCCGCCGGACACATCGAGGTGGATGCGGTGGTCACCGACTTCGACGGGGTGCACACCCCGGACACCGCCTACCTGGATGAGCAGGGCACCGAATCGGTGCGGGTTTCGCGTTCAGACGGGATGGGGGTCGAACGGCTGCGGGCGGCCGGGGTGAAGTTCTTGATCCTGTCCAAGGAACGCAACCGGATCGTTTCCGCCCGCGCCGCGAAGCTGCAGGTGGAGGTCGCCCAGGGCATTGAGTCCAAGGCCGAATACCTCTCACGCTGGATGGCCGATGAGTCCATCAATCCCGCCCGGGTGGCCTATCTGGGCAATGACGTCAATGACGTGCCCGCCATGGAACTGGTGGGTTGGCCGGTCACCGTGGCCGATGCCCGTCCCGAGGCCCACCGTGTGGCCCGACACCGACTTACCCGTGCCGGAGGGTCCGGCGCGGTGCGTGAACTGGCCGAACTCGTGTTGGCCGCGCGCAGCAGGTAAAGACCGTCCGGGGCTGGTCCGCAGCCCCACGACCACAGACTTTCCACCACTACGAAAGGCAGTATCCATGACCACCGTGAACACCGAAATCAAGCCCGTTGCCATCGGCGAGCACCTGCTCGGTGCCGGCCAGCAGGTGTACGTGATCGGCGAAATCGGAATCAACCACAACGGTGACATCGAGATCGCCAAGCAGCTGATCGACGTGTCGGCGGCCGCCGGGGCGAACGCCGTGAAGTTCCAGAAGCGCACCCCGGAGATCTCCACCCCGATGGACATGCGCGACAAGATCCGCTCCACCCCGTGGGGCGAGATGACCTACCTGGACTACCGCTACCGGGTTGAGTTCGACCAGGCCCAGTACAAGGAGCTGATCTCCTACGCCGCCTCCAAGGGCATGCACGCCTTCGCCTCCCCCTGGGACGTTCCCTCGGTGGAGTTCATGGAGGCCCAGGGCGCGGTGACCCACAAGGTCGCCTCCGCCTCGGTCACCGACCTGGAGCTGCTGCGGGCGTTGGCCGAGACCGGCAAGCCGATCATCCTGTCCACAGGGATGTCCACCATCGAGCAGATCGACAAGGCCGTGGAAACCCTGGGCACCGACAAGCTGGTGCTGATGCACGCCACCTCCACCTACCCGCTGCCCCCGGAGGAGGCGAACCTGCGCACCATCGAGACCCTGCGCGATCGCTACCAGGTGCCGGTGGGCTACTCCGGGCACGAACGCGGCCTGCAGATCTCCCTGGCCGCCGTCGCCCTGGGCGCGGTCACCGTGGAACGCCACATCACGCTGGACCGCACCATGTGGGGCTCGGACCAGGCCTCCTCGCTGGAGCCCAAGGGCTTTGAGGCGCTGATCCGCGACATCCGCATCCTGGAGCAGGCCATGGGCGACGGGGTGAAGAAGGTCTTCCCCGGTGAGCTGGCCCCGCTCTCGCGCCTGCGCCGCGTCGACGGCTAACTGGGTCCCGCCCGGGAACCACCCCTGATTCCGGGGCCCGCCACGGGCCCCGGAATTCGCGCTTTGCCCGGCCTGGCCCGCCGCAGCCCCTCACCCCGCCACCTGCCCCCGCATGAAAGATCCGCAGTGACCGCAACGCACACCCCCACCGGAACCGCACGGGTTCCGGGATTGATCAGCGTCATCATCCCGGCCTACAACCAGGAGCCCTACATCAACGACGCCCTGGACTCGCTGGCCGCCCAGCGCCTGGGCCGCCACCGCCTGCAGGTCATCGTGGTCGATGACCACTCCAGCGACCTGACGCCCACCCTGGTGCAGGACTACCGGGACCGCTTCGAGGACCTGCGGCTGATCACCCACCCGGAAAACCGCGGGGTGTCCGCGGCCCGCAACACCGGGTTGGCGGCGGCCACCGGAAGCTACGTCACGTTCCTGGACCCGGATGACTGGTTTTCCCGCGACCACCTGGCCTCCCTGGCCGACGGGCTGGAACGGCTCGAGGTGGACTTTGTGCGCTGCGACCAGGTGCGGGTGCGCGGCACCAGCCGCAGCATCCACCGTGCCCCGCAGGCGCTGCACAATGTGGTCCTGGACCCGCGGGAGGACATCCTGCCGGTGGATGCGGCCAGCATGATCGACTACCCGTATGTGTTCACCGGCATGTACCGCCACGACGTGCTGGGCGACACCCAGTGGTTCGACCCGGCGCTGGCCACCTGCGAGGACCGGCCCTGGCTGTGGCGGCTGTACCTGTCCAGCACCAGCTACGCGGTGGTGGGTGAGGCCAGCCAGTTCTACCGGCGCAACCTGCCCGGCTCCCTGACCCAGGTGTTCGACGAACGCCAGCTGCACTTCATCCCGGCCTTCGGCCAGATCGTGCAGCTGGTCAGCCAGGACCGGGAGGCCGACCGCTTCCTGCCCAAGGCGCTGCGCCAGTTCTTCGCGATCGCCTGCCACCACCTGGACCGCATCGGGCAGTTCCCCGCCGCGCTGGCCGCCGAGCTGCGCCGCCAGCTGGGGGCCGCCCTGGCCCAGCTGCCGCCCGGGCCGATGGCCCAGGCGCTGGAACAGCTGGACCCGCGCCGGCGCAAACTGCTGCGCACCGTGTACACCCCGCCGCCGGTGGGGGTGGGAGCATGATCCAGCTGCTTGCCGCCTCCACCAGCTTCCAGGTCATGTGCCTGGCGGCGATGCTTGACGCCGGACTGCTGCCCCCGGCCGAGCGCCGCATCCTGGTGCTGGCCAACGGCTCAATGGCCCCGGAGCTGACGGTGCCGCTCGATGAGGTGCCCGGCTTCCCGGCCCTGGCCGAGCGTTTCGATGCCGTCGTGGACTTCGGGACTCTGATCGCCCCGCGCCGGGTCGGGGCCTTCAACCCGCGCACCGAGGAACTGGTGACCTTCGAACGCCTGCTGCGCACCGCCTGGGGCCTGGGCCGCGAACCAGTGCACCTGGTGCTCGAGTCGATCCAGGTCAATCCGGCCCAGGCGCTGGCCCGGATCTTCCACGACGCACCCATCACCGTGCATTCCGATGGCCTGATGTCCTACGGGCCCACCCGCAGCAGGCTGCCGCGCCCGATCGCCCAGCGGATCGCCGGCACCTGCCATGTGGATCTGGTGCCGGGGCTGCGCCCGCTGCTGCTGCACGAGCTGTGTCCACGGCGCACCGTGGTGCCGCTGCCGGCGCTGCGCCAGGTCTTCGACGAGGTGGCCCGCGACCCGCAGGTCACCGGGCTGCTGCCGCGGGTGCCGGCCGACCATGCCCTGGTGCTCGGCCAGTACCTGGGGGCGCTGGGGCTGCTGGATGATGAGCAGGAACTGGAACTGCACCGTCAGATGCTGCAGGAGGCCGCTGACTGCGGAGCCGGGCACGTGGTGTTCAAGCCGCACCCCAGTTCCTCCCCCGCCTCGGCACGCAGGCTCGCCGTCCTCGCCGCACAGCAGGGCCTGGGGTTCACGCTGCTGCGCACCCCGCTGCTGGCCGAGACCGTGATCGGGGCGCTGCGCCCGCAGCGCGTCATTTCCTGCTTTTCCACCGCACTGGTCACCGCCCACTACATGCTCGACATACCGGTCAGCGCGGTGGGCACCGACGCGCTGCTGCAGCACCTGGCCCCGTACCAGAACTCGAACCGGATCCCGCTGACCCTGATCCACGCGCTGTTCCGCCAACAGCTGCCGGCCCCCTCCCGGGTGCGGTCGGGTTCGGTGGATGAGCTCAGCGCCCTGGTGCGCGCCGTGTCGTACTGCATGCAGTCCGGGCAGCTCGAATCCCTGCGCGCCCAGACCGAAGAGTACCTGGAAGGCAACTATGCGGCCCACCCGGAGTACTTCAAGCGCCGCCGGCTGGCCAAGCTGGACCTGCCCCCGCGCTGGGCCCACCCCAACTCGCAGCGCAGCCCCGTGCTCCGGTTGCGTCGCGCCGCCGGCCGCTCGGTGCGCGGCATGCAACGCCGCGGGGCGCGGGCCTTTAGCAGCATGGCCCGTCGCCTGGAGTCGGGAGCGCGCGGGTGAAAAAGATCGTGCACCGTCCGCAGGCGGAGGTCAGCCGGCCACGCTTCGGCCACTGCCGAGTCTGGGTCGAATCCCCACTGCAGCTGCTCTCTGCGGTGGAAACCCATGCAGCGGGGCTGCTGGGCAGCAACACCCGAATCGTGCCACGGCAGAACATGCCGCTGGAGGCCACCACCAAAGCACTGCTGCAGGCCGCCCCCCGCGGGCTGGCGATTGCCGAGCCCTCCCGCAACCCACCGGCACCGCTGTCCACCGATGAACGCTGGGTCACCGGGGACGCCTACTCGGGCAGGGTGCAGCGTGCCCTGCTGGGGCCGGTGCAATCCCGTGAAGTGGTCATCATCGACGACGGGCTCGCCACCTTGGCGCTGATCCGCCAGCTGACCAGCCAAGATCCGGTACCACTGGTGCGGGAGCGGGTGGAGAACTCCGCGGGCCGCAGGGCACTGGGACTGGCGCTGTGGTACCGGTTGCGTTTCATGGCGCGCGATCAGCGCCTGCTGATCGTCTCCGCCCTGGACGTGGATGAGCCCACGCGGGAACGCATGGAGCAACTGGGCATCAAGTTTGCCCAGCACCGCTTCGAATGGCTCGCCGCCCAACCCGTGGCCGAGAGCTTCACCGAACCCACCTTGGTCATCGGCTCGGCGATGAGCACCGACGGGCTGATCCATCCCGACCCGTATCTGGAATGGCTGCGTGATGTGGCCCAGGACGGGCCGCTGGCGTATTTTCCGCACCGCCGCGAAACCCCGCACCTGCTCGAGCTGATTGGCCGGATCCCCAATGTCCGGCTCAAGGAGCACACCATTCCCATTGAAATGCGCCTGCGTCGGTTGCGTTCCGGGCAGCTAATCCGCTCCTTGCCCTCCACAGTGGTGCCTTCGCTGCGCCTGCTGCTGGGTGCGCAACGCCACCAGGTCATTCCCCAAACGGTGCCCGAACACTGGTGGACCGCCGCGACATCCCGGCGGCTGCGCGAGCACCTGTCCAATTCCCTGAAGGTGTGATGCCCGGTGACTCCCTCCATCTTGGCCGTGGCCGACTCCGACTCGTACCTGAAGCTGGCCGCCCATCTGCTGCACCAGCTCGGCGACGGATGGCGGCGGCGGGTCGTGGTGGTCCGCACCCCCACAACCCCCACCGACGAGCAGATCCGGGCGGCGTTCAGCGGCACGGATTTGGACCCGCAGCACGTCCAAATTCTGCCGCTAAGTCACCTCACCGCCGGTACCGTCACCGAAGATGTGCTGTTCGCTTCGGCCACCGGGCCGATTGTCTCGGAAATTTATGCCAGGATCCTGCGCAGCGAACCGGTCGATGCACGCCGCACGGCGCTCGTTTCGGCGCTGCCGGGCGTAGCTTTCCCCGCGACGGCGAAAGGCTGGAACTATCGTCGGGCCGGGGATGCCTTCATCTGCCATTCGCACGCCGAGGTGCGGGATTTCTCCTTCCTGGCCGACTCCGAACCCGGCCACCAGCCCACCCTGTTGCTGGGCAAGTTGCCGTTTTTGACCAGTCCTGGCTTCCCCGCCACTTGTAGCCAGCCGATTAACCGAGTCGTGTTTGCCGCCCAGGCCAAGGTTCCGAGCGCACGTGATGAGCGTGAACAGACTCTGCTGGCCCTGGAAGGCGCGGCCCGGATGAACCCGGGTACCGAGGTCATCATCAAGTTGCGCGCCCGGGCCGGAGAACCGCAAACACATCTGGAGCAATACCCTTATGACGCGCTGTTGGAGCAGATGGTCCAGGACGGACGGCTCTCCCGGACCAGCCACATCCGTTTTGCCACAGGGGCGTTGCACGAATTTCTGGTTCCGGGAACGGCGTTGGCCACGGTTTCTTCAACCGCGGCACTCGAGGCCCTGGACCACGGGTTGCCGACCCTGGTCATCATCGACTTTGGCGTTGACGTTTCACTGATTAATACGGTGTTCGTCGGCTCCGGGATTCAAGGCAGCCTGCAGCAACTGCAGATGCTCGGATTCAGTAATCCGAACCGCGCATGGCTGAGGGAAAATTACTTTCATCGCAATACCCGCGATCTGCATGACGCACTGCAACTCCTGGCATCTAGAGCGCAGACTGGAACGCTGCAGACAGACGAGCAAATGCTGGCACGTCTGAAGAATTTTCCTCTGCGGCAGCGCGTACGCACCGTAATGCCCCGGCCAATCCTGGAAATTGCCCGAAAGTTGCGGCGGATTCTTGGACAGGCGTGAAATGAGAGCTACCAGACACCTCATGAGCATCTGAAACTTTGCTAATGACATAATATTTCATGATTTTTCACGCCTAATAACGTGTTCTACGCTTACCCCGAGCGGTCGCTCATGCCCAATACATGTTTTGGTACTGATTTTGTTTTCAGTCATTACTGACCGAACTCAGGGGACTTTCCGTCCGCACGAGGTCGGGCAGTAACAGTAACGCGCCTCGCTTCCCAATCTCTTCGCCGAAGCGGGAATGAAAGTGCATAGTAAGGGACTTAAGATCTATGGGGGAGCCTGTTTACGGATAACTCTTATCTCTTGGATCCGCTCCCCAAAGCTTTCATCGTTTTCCAAAGGAGTTCATGTGTCGGCGAACCCGATCAGAGTTGCCATCGTCGGTGTGGGTAACTGTGCCACGTCACTTATCCAAGGTGTCGAGTACTACCGCGATGCGGCAGCTGATTCCACCATTCCGGGTCTGATGCACGTTCAGTTCGGCGACTACCACGTCAGCGACGTGCAGTTCGTCGCCGCTTACGACGTGGATGCCAAGAAGGTTGGACTGGATCTTGCTGACGCAATCCTGGCCAGCGAGAACAACACCATTAAGATCGCGGAAGTGCCGCAGACCGGAATCACCGTCCAGCGGGGACATACCCTGGATGGCCTAGGCAAGTACTACCGCGAAACCATCGAGGAGTCCTCGGCCGAACCGGTGGACATGGTTCAGTCCCTGAAGGACGCCCAGGTCGATGTACTGGTCTGCTACCTTCCGGTGGGTTCGGAAGAAGCGGCCAAGTTCTACGCACAGGCTGCGATTGACGCTGGCGTTGCCTTCGTCAACGCACTGCCGGTCTTCATTGCCGGCACCCCGGAATGGGCGCAGAAGTTCACAGATGCTGGTGTTCCGATCGTCGGCGACGACATCAAGAGCCAAATCGGCGCCACCATCACCCACCGCGTCATGGCAAAGCTCTTCGAAGACCGTGGGGTTGTCCTGGACCGCACCTACCAGCTGAATGTGGGCGGCAACATGGACTTCAAGAACATGCTCGAGCGCGAGCGTCTGGAATCCAAGAAGATCTCCAAGACCCAGGCGGTCACTTCCAACACCTCAGCCGCCCTGGGTGCCGATGACGTACACATCGGCCCGAGCGACTTCGTGTCATGGCTGGACGACCGCAAATGGGCCTTCGTGCGCCTCGAGGGACGCAACTTCGGTGATGCGCCGGTCAATCTCGAATACAAGCTGGAGGTTTGGGATTCCCCGAACTCCGCGGGCGTCATCATCGACGCGGTGCGCGCCGCGAAGATCGCCCAGGACCGCGGCATTGGTGGTCCCATCCTCTCCGCTTCCAGCTACTTCATGAAGTCGCCGCCGGAGCAGTACGACGACGAAACCGCGCGTCAGAAGGTAGAGGCCTTTATTCGCGGCGAGATCGAGCGTTAACGGTCCACTCCCCGCTCGGAGTCTTCAGGTGCCCACCGTGTCCACAAGGCGGTGGGCACCTGCATTTAAGAGCTCTCGTGGTCGGACTGTGAAACTCCTGCATTGTTCCAAGGCCTTCGTCATCTGGGTGCGGCAAGGCCCGCCGGGCCACAGGCCGGCGGGCCTCGTCTGGATATTCGGTTGCGGTTCCATCATGTATCCCCCTTGGTCTGGCACTGACGGTAATGGCGTCAGCCGACCCCTAGCGGATACGGAAGTACATTTCCGGTGGAACGTGATTCTTCATTTCACGTTCGCGACGTGCCTGATGGAATCGCGTTTCCTTGAAGCGATCAGTCTGATCGCCGCGGTAGCGCTTTTTCACTAGCCTCCCCTCCTTTCCGTTTGCGTCGAAAGGACGGGGACAACTTGAGGGTTCGAAAGCGAACTACGCGCTTTCAGGCTCTCCGGTCCGGCGAAGATCAATTCCGCGGCGCGGATAGCACGGGTTGGAGTAGTGCAAAGAGGGGCAGACATGAGAAAAGTTCCTAGAGGTTTCGGTCGAATACTGACTATTCAGCCTCAGGAACTTTTTGATGAGTTAGTGTGAGAGAACTAGATCGTCATCTGTCCGGAGGCTGGGGAAACTCGCCGCACGCGGGCGTAAAAGCCGGCAAATCCGCCGCCATTAGTCCAAGAAATCTGGATCATATTCATGTTTCCCACCTCCTTAGGTCTGCTCGAGTCGATCGCACCTCAGGTGCGAGACTGCAACGTTTATTGTCTCTTCGATCTCGTTAGTCTCATTGAGACTTCCCAATCACGATACCCAGCATAACTGAACTCTGCGCGGAATATCCAGCCACAAGGGAAAATACTTTAAAGATTCTTCGGCTTCACGGGCCACGTGGTGCCGCCGGACGTGTGAAGGCTGCTGTCCCAGAAGCAGAAGGCGGCTGCAGCTACCAATACATAGCCGCGGCAGTCACCCGGGAAGCCTTCGGGCAAATCCTACCGTCACGGAAAACACAAACAGCCGCCGTCCTGCAATCACCACACGGCAGCGCGCAGGAGGGCGGCAAACCCGCAATGTGCGCGGCTTAGTCCCGCGACTCGGGCTGCTCGGCCCACCACTGCAGGAGGCGTTCTCCGGCCTTTTCCTCCCCCAAGGGGCCTTCGTCAAGGCGCATGTTCAACAGGAACTTATACGCACGTCCCACTACGGGCCCCGGAGAGATCCCCAGTAGCTTCATGATCTGCTCGCCGTCAAGGTCGGGCCGAATGGAATTCAGCTCCTCCTGCTCAGCAATCTGCTGGATCCGGGTTTCCAGGTCGTCGTAGGCGAACGACAGGCGATCGGCCTTGCGGCGGTTGCGCGTCGTAACGTCCGAGCGGGTCAGGCGGTGCAGACGCTCGAGCTGGGGACCTGCATCTGTCACGTACCTACGTACCGCGGAATCTGTCCAGCCGGCTTCTCCGTAACCGTAGAAACGCATATGCAGTTCAACCAGACGGGCAACGGCCTTGATCGTTTCCTTGTCGAAACGCAGGGCACGCATCCGCTGCTTGACCAACTTGGAGCCCACCACGTCATGGTGACGGAAACTGACCGAGCCGTTGCTCTCGAATTTCCGTGTCGCCGGCTTGCCAATGTCGTGCATCAGGGCAGCGAAGCGCAGCACAAAATCGGGTTTCGGAACCGCTCCGTCGGCATCGGTCTCGTGATCAATCGCCTGCTCCAGCACGGTCAGTGAATGCTGGTAGACATCCTTGTGCCGGTGGTGCTCGTCGATCTCCAGACGTAACGCCGGAACCTCGGGCAGCATGATGTCGGCCAGCCCGGTTTGCACCAGCAAATCGATACCCGATCGCGGGTCCGCGCCATTGATGAGTTTGACCAGCTCATCGCGGATTCGCTCAGCCGAAATGATCTCGAGCCGGTCAGCCATGTGCCGCATGGCCTTGCGAACCTCCGGTGCAACGTTCATTCGCAGCTGCGAGGTGAAGCGCGCAGCCCGCATCATCCGCAGTGGATCATCGGAAAAAGAGACTTCCGGAGATCCCGGCGTACGAATCAGCCCCTCATTCAGGGAGGCGACTCCGTCAAAGGGATCGATGAGTTCCAGCTGCGGCAAACGCAGTGCCATGGCATTCATGGTGAAATCGCGCCGGAACAGATCGTCTCGCAGATTATCGCCAAAGGCCACGACGGGCTTGCGAGAATCCTTGTCATAGGCATCCGCGCGGTAAGTCGTGACTTCAATGGTGTCCCTGCCCTTACGCAGCGCGATGGTTCCGAAGTCACGGCCCACATCCCACGTTGCGTCCGCCCAACCCTCAATGACGCTCAGGGTCTGATCCGGCAGCGCGTTGGTCGTGAAATCCAGGTCAGGTGAGACGCGTCCAAGGTAGAGATCACGGACCGGTCCACCGACCAGCGACAGCTCGAATCCAGCTGCGACGAAGCGGTCAGCCAACTCGAAAATGACCGCGGGAAGAATCTGGCGCAGCACTGCGTGGGAAGGAAGTTCGTACATAGTCCTTTAAGGGTGCCAGATTTCCCGGCCCCGTGTGCACGTACTCGGTGGTATTCACTGCGACAAAACTCTCCGCGTCACGTTGTTAACGGAATGTTAGGCGTTTTGTCGATACAGTGGTTTCATGAACCGTCCGATCCCGTCCGCACCTAAGCGCACGCCATTGACAGCGTCAATGGCGCATGCGCACGCGGCTGGAGGGCACCAACAGCTGCCCACCGTCGAGGAGGTTTCCTCCGGCGGTATCGTGATCGATTTCGATGATTCCTCCTTCCCTGTAGCAATCATCGCCCGGTACAACCGAGGCGGGCGGCTCGAGTGGTGTCTTCCCAAGGGCCACCCGGAGGGCGAAGAGACCAATGAGGAAGCCGCGATCCGGGAGATCGAGGAAGAGACCGGAATTGCCGGTCGGATTCTCGCGCCCCTGGGATCCGTGGACTACTGGTTTACCGTCACCAATTACCGGGTCCACAAAACGGTGCACCACTTCCTGCTCGAGGCCACAGGTGGCGAGTTGACCATCGAAAACGATCCGGACCATGAAGCCGTGGACGTCGATTGGGTTCCCCTGAACGCATTGGGCAAGAGGCTGTCTTTTCCCAACGAGCGGCGCATTGCCGACCTCGCGCGCGAGGTGCTGACCCGCTATGTCACCGGTGGTTAGCCAACAGGGTTCACAGGTGAATCGCCCCGGAGAACGCCGGCACGGAATCTACAGAAAAACAGCGTCTTCGACGGCCACGTGACTCTAGCCAAATCACCCACATATCCCGTCGTATCGCAGGTAACATGAGGGATGGCGGGGAATCCGCCTGAATGCTCAACCAACCCTTGGAGATGCACGTGTCGCAGTCCATCGATGTCGGGTCCGTCCTCGGCGGTCGCTACCAGGTCACCGAATTTGTCTTGACCTCCGCCGAAGGAGACCTTGTCCTCGAAGGCATTGACCAGGTGCTGAACAGATCCGTCAGTATTCTCGTTGCGTCGACGGACAATTCCTCACAGTTGGCCAGCAGCGCGCGCGAAATCGCGATGGACGAGCGTTCCGCTGAGGTCCAGGTCCTCGATCTTGGCGTTACGGACGCCAATCAAACTTATCTCGTAGCCAACCTGGCTAATTCGGCGGACTTGCTCGACTTGGTGGTTGAGCGCGACGCTCCTTATGTCGAGCCGTTTTTCACAGATACTCTGGGCACCGAAATCTTCGGTGAATCTCGTCAGGCAGTACCGCAGACCTATGAGGATGACGACGCCTACTACGAGCACCTCCGCTATGAGGAGGAGCCGGAAGAGCAGGGCCGTATCGGAAACGCTCTCAGCAGTGGATTCAGCGGTCTGAAGAACAGGTTCGGACGCAAGAATGCGTCCGCTGAAGGTGATGAGCAATCACTGCCTTCTGCAGAGGGCGATGATGTCGACCCGAAGACGGCTCCGCAGGAGACGTCTTCTCCAAGCACCACACCGGTTGCGCCGATTAAGGGCTCGGAAGGGGGCGCTAAGCCTGCCGACAAGGCAAAAGTCACCCGTCTTGAGGACGACGAGCCGAATGTCACCGCCACGGCAGCGTTGTCTTCGGCCGAGCTTTCCAAGGGCAAGGAACCAAAGCCTTCCAAGGACAAAAAGAAGCCTGCTGCCGCAGGGGCGACGTCAGCGGCAGCTGCAGCATCCGAGTCTCCTAAGAAAGAACCCCGCGGGGATAAGCCCACTGGCTCTCAAAAGGCCAGTGGGGCTGCGGGGGCCGCCGCTGCCGGCGGGGTTGCTGCTGCCGCAGCAGCCGCATCCGGCAACGGCTCGAAGGCCAAAACCTTCCCCGCCGCAGCCAAGAACGTTCCTGCCTCCAACGCAGATTACGAAAATCCGGAAGAGAACAACGAAAACAGCAGCAAGGGAGCTCGCCTGTTGGTGGGTGCCGTGCTGATCGCTGTACTCGTCATTGGGGTAGTTTTCGCGTTTAACTTCCTCGGCCGCGGCGGAGGCGATGAGCCCGTAGCTCAGACGCCGCCGAACGAAGCTCAGGAGCAGCCCGCCGAGCCGAATGAGGAGTCCCCTTCGGACACCGAGTCGCCGTTGCCTGCGCCGGAAATTGCTGATGTTTCCCGGCTGGTGCCAGGGAACCAGAAGCTGAACGCTGAAACCGATGACACGCTGTCCAAGATGATCGACGGTAATCCTGCCAGTGTTTACAACACCTACTCGTATACCACCGCGAACTTCGGCGGTTTTGCCTCCAACATGGTGTTTATCCTCGAGCTGGAAGATGAGTCGAAGATCAGCGAAGTTCAGCTTGACGGCCTCAACGCCTCTGGAGGCAGCTACCAGATTCTGATTGGTGACAGCGAAGACCTGGGCGAAGCAAACTCCGTGGCCAACGGCTCATTCACGGGCCCGTCGCTGACTGTTCCAGTGAATGAAGAGCAAGCCACGGGCCAATACGTCTTCTTGAACGTTACTGAACTGCCGCGTCGCGCTTCTGGCGCGAATGCATCTCGTCCCTTTGGGCTGCAGATTGGTGAGTTCTCGGCCAAGTAACACTGACGGAATTTTTCACCGTTATCAAACGTTGAGGTGCATAGTGAGGTCTAACCGCACTATGCACTTCGCATTTACATGAAATGAAAGGGTCCCTCCCCCGTGGCTTCAACACAGAATGATGAAATCCGCGATGTCATCATCGTCGGTTCCGGTCCAGCGGGCTACACGTCAGCAATTTACACTGCGCGCGCGAACCTGAATCCGCTGGTCATTGCCGGTTCCGTAACCGCTGGTGGAGAACTGATGAACACCACCGACGTGGAAAACTTTCCTGGTTTCCCACAGGGCATCATGGGACCCGACCTTATGGACAATCTGCAGCAGCAAGCCGAGCGCTTTGGCGCTGAAGTACTCTTCGATGACGTGACGCATCTGGATCTCACCGGAGACATCAAGAAGGTCACCGTCAACGACGGCACCGTCTTCACCGCGCACTCCGTTATTGTTTCGACCGGGTCAGCGTACCGCGAGCTTGGTCTGGAAGATGAGAAGCGTCTGTCCGGCAAGGGTGTCTCCTGGTGTGCAACCTGTGATGGGTTCTTCTTCCGTGATCAGCAAATTGCAGTTGTTGGCGGCGGAGATTCGGCCATGGAAGAAGCACTCTTCCTGACCAAGTTTGCCTCGAAGGTGTACGTGGTGCACCGGAGAAACGAACTACGGGCCTCGAAAATTATGGCAGACCGCGCCATGGCCCACGAGAAGATCGAGTTCGTTTGGGACTCTGAGGTTGTCGGGATCGAGGGTGCTGAAAAGGTCGCCGGCCTACGCGTAAAGAACCGTAGCACCGGTGAAGAGCAGACTCTGCCCGTCACGGGCGTTTTCGTCGCTATCGGCAACGATCCACGCACGGAGCTGGTAAAGAATCAGCTCGAGCTGACTGCAGAGGGCACTATCGCTGTTGACGGACGCACTTCTCAAACCTCGTTGAAGGGCGTATTTGCCGCCGGCGATGTCATCGACGCTCGGTACCGGCAAGCGATCACCGCCGCAGGTTCTGGATGCGCAGCCGCAATCGACGTTGAACACTTCCTGGCGGATCTAAAAACCCCCGTACAGGCGACGAATTAAGCTCTACAGAAAGGTGGTTGTCTCTCATGAGCAACGCAAAGGATGTCACCGAAGCAAGCTTCCAGGCGGACGTGCTGGAAGCAAGTAAGCCGGTAATCGTTGATTTCTGGGCAGAATGGTGTGGCCCCTGCCGACAGCTGAGCCCCATTCTTGATCAGATTGCCGTCGAGCACGCCGACAAGGTAGACGTCGTCAAGATCAACGTCGACGAAAACCAGGGCATCGCAGCAAAGTACGGAATCACCAGTATTCCTGCTGTCTACGTTTTCAAGGACGGTGAACACGTCGCTACGTCGATTGGCGCCAAGCCGAAGCCTGTTCTCGAGAAGGAATTCGCTGCCTACCTCTAGGTAGTGAAGAACGAAGTATCGACCACTAAGGGTGGCGGATCAGTGATCCGCCACCCTTAGTGGTCATTTTCTACCGGAGAATAACCCCTGTCATCGGACGATTAGCGGATCAAAGGCTCTGGAAGAATCGAAGATTGAAATCAAATATCTTATATTGTTTTTTGTTATCAGTCCTCGGCTGATAATCCCGAAGGATCATGCCCGACATGCACGCCGCTTTCGGCTGATGGCACTGTGAAGAATGATTGCTGTCTTTCCTTCGCTTTCTGCGCGCCGCGTGCTTCTTCGCAAATCTAGCAATGACGTCTCCCGCCACCATTCAATACGAGTGACGTCCACGGGCCATGATGGAAATAGCTATCAGAGCTGGTCCATCACTTGACGGCTACTGGGTACTCCTACTCAATGACCACTATGTTGTCGCCAGAATTTAGCGTTTCGTGCAATTTTGCTGTTCTACCGCACACGGTGCGATTTCATTTAGTCTGCGTAGTGGGGTCAAGAGGGATGATCCCGCGATCATCAAGCTTCCGGAAAGCAGCCTTCTAAACGTAGCCCCGGGCTAGAGCGCTTGCCGTTCCCCCATCATCCTCATCGCCATCGCGGCCGGAGTTCTTGGACACTCGTACTGTAATAGACGGCATTAAGCCGCGAGGTGCGTTCAACCGTTGTTGTGGCCAGCTGCAACACGGGTACACCTATCCACAAGCTATAGTCGCAGCGGGCTCAATGCTCCGTTCGTTTGCTAACGGACATGTGGTACCGGCCATCTGGAGCTAATAGAACCGCGGGGAAACACGTAATGCGTAATGCGCAGGATCATCAGGTAGGACAATGGTGGTTCCGGTGACAAAAAAGGTGTGGGGACAAAGACTGGAAAGTCGTTTCCAGTGACACGAGCTCGCCCTACTGCGGCTACACTCTTTCGAGCCTTTTGGTTGCTCTATCTCAAGAGAAGACACTCAAAGTCGCAGCCACTTCTGCGATTGCGTGCAATGTTGTGAGAGCATCCTGCACGCGTGTTCGAAAAGTTCGACTATTCAGGTTTTGCATTCTCTGAACCTTGCCACGCGCCGGTCCTCCGTGGAGTTCCACCGGTCCTGAAAACCCAGGTATGTCACAAAAATAGCGTGTTTTCGATAGCGGACCCAACGTCGCTAATGTTTCCTCTGTTCCAAGTGGAGGAGCAAAATCACCGACCGGGAAAGTTGCCGGTCTTCATGGCCCAGCTGCCCCCGAAGAGAAGGTCTATCCCTGAATTTCGAATACCTTCGATACCGATCTGCGACTAGTCTCATCCTGGTTTTCAATGTTTCTACCCACAAGCATCCCGCAGTAGTGTCGCGAATTGGGTAATGACTACTTCAACGCCCACCGGTCCCTACTCCCCTACTTTAGGAAATGCCTGCACTTTCTGTGTTGCTAGTGCTTCGTGCCCAACACGCACAGCTGCCCGAACGCTTTACTCGCTGAACCCGGCAAAGCGAACAACAAGAGAAAGCTAGAGTCACCGCTGGCGTTGGTGTCTCTCGAAGGGAATTGCCTAAGGTGTATTCAGGCGTCCAGCTCTGAGACAGCTCAAAGCTCATAGCGGTTAGGCGATATTAGCTATGCCGCCAGAAAGGATCGCCAACCGTTTCACGTGAAACTTTGCGATCTACTGTTTGTACAAGGTTTGAACTTAGAGCTGTAGTACCAAAACCTCGTGTGCCCTCTTCGCTGCACCCCCTGTATTTTCCACACGAACGGCTTCTCTAGGTACAGGTCAGGTTTGCGAGCCCAAAACTCGACGTTGAATCGAACTTCCGGCGTTGGAGTCAGTGGCCTTAGAGGCCCTGCAGGGGGATTAGAGTGCCCCTACATCAGTAACCCATGATCCCGGTTCCCGCCGGTCTTCAAGAGGAGACAACGGCGTCGCGAAACTCATTGTCCTTAGACGTACTCCGGTGCGTTATTATCCACTACAAGCCCCCTGCGACATCATTGCCTAGCGGGCAGCCAGAGGACGCAGCAAATGCTTCTAGTGCAACCACAACCTAGGATCCGGCCCCTCCCCTTCGAATAATTAGAAACTTAACCCCTCGCGACTTGCCGAGTTGTCAATGAGCCCTTCCGTAGGTACTGCTTGGGCTGCTCCGAAGATTGAGCTGAGCATTGGGCTGCAATACCCTGTGATCAGCGGCTACAGGAGCCTCGCTGAGGGCCGTACAGCTCTCCTCAGGGGGTTGGGGTGTGCCCTAGTAGATCTGAAGCCGTAGAAACGAACAGAGGCCTTCGAGAATCCGACGGCTGAAGCCCCTCCATCGTATCTACACTTCGTTTACGGAGAACGCTGCACGTGGAAGAATGGTCGGGGATGTATCGTATGCGCCTGGAAAGACGGCCAGTCGATGGGTCCGGAAGACTCCCGCGCCGGTCGTCAGCAGAACCACAATAAGTAGGGCGTTTACTGCCGAGGCAAGCCTCCTTGCAGAACTAGCCCGAATACCTGCAGGATCACCGCAGGACGCAGATTTGACTGCATGAATATAGGCCGCAGGTTCTATCTCAGCTCCACTTATTCTCCTTTCTACCGCAAGTTAGGAGTTCCATTGTTCGTTTCACGTGAAACAGTCGAAAACTACAACCTTCCGCTGGAGCGCGGAGCCGGCCAGTCCTCGGTTGTGTAGGCGACCTTCATCAGCAAACAAATCGAATCTTGGCTACGAGCCTCATTGGGAAACTGAAGTCCATAAGGAGCAAACTTCCCACCGTTGCCTACGCTATTCGTGGTGGGCAGTCACTGTAGGACCTTCCGGAACCCAGAGGAATCGAGAGTAGCGCGAACGGAACACGTGTAGGGGTTTCAGAGCATGGAGAGAGGTGGCCCTCCATCGACATCAGCGTCGTTATCAAAGGTTCACTCCCTCGCGCGTACAGGCCTCGTCGACACTGGCCGTGTAGACAGCAAGAAGTGCTACGCTCGCGCGTTCAAGTGACTAGTGGTACGCCGCACGAATGCATACGTTCTCGCTACCGATAGCGCCGGATCGTATTCGAGGAACAGCCAGACAAAAATGCAGCGGCACAGCGGTTGTCCAAAACTGGCTAGGCTGAGTTCTCCTGCGTTATAGTGCACCGGCTGATGGAAATTCCCATGCTTGTAGATCAACCGCTGAGAAGTACGTTTCGCACAGGGGCAACGGAAGAAGTACTAGCGAAGTCTGGACTTATTGAGCTGACGTCTCAATTCCTGGTACCCAACTACGCGCCGGACTGCTAAGGATACACATCACATGCGAAACACGTACTAACGTCAGTTCCCTGGCTTATCCACTCCTGCAATACCAGGAACCCGCCAAACGCCAGCGATTCCAAGAGCCGAAGAACGGAGACATCGGAAGGAATCTATAATCGTGAAGTTGAGAGGATGAAGATGATTCATCCGCAACGCACCTCCATGACTTGACACTGTTCACCGTTTTTGGGATAGGCACAACCGGCTTTGGATGTCGGGTAGCAATGGACGAAGTTTCACGTGAAACAGAAATCAACGCACCGTTAAACCAGTTCCTGAGTACGGTAGTTGTTCCGGAGCGACCTACGTTCTCTCTAGTCAGCAGTAGAGCGGCGATCAGCGCTATTCTAGGAAATTCTTCACGCTCATTCTGTCATGCTGCTACCTCTCAGTTTGAGAACTTGTGGATCAACACGTTTACGCTCCTCGTTTCGTGGAGCGAGATGCTCACTATGTTTAGGCTCTCAAGGACAGGAACACTCCGCGTTCATCGCCGGCGCATTAGAAGCTTATGGCGAATACGACGTCGGTGCGTAATGGTCGGGTAAGGCAGAAAGGTGTCCGGCCTATACAGCCTTACTCCCCTGCAGACGACAAAGGACGGGTGGTTTCACGTGAAACCACCCGTCCTTTGTCTGTCCTATTAGTCCTTGATCTCCGGTGCAAGTACTGTCATGATGCGATTCAAGTCTTCCACGGAGGCGAATTCGATACTGACCTTTCCCTTTCGGGCGCCTAAGGCAATCTTTACGTTAGTATCAAGGCGGTCCGCCAGTGATGAAGCTATGAAATCAAGTCTTTCATTCCTGGCGGTTTCACGGGGCTTGGAATGCCGCTTGGAGGTCGGCTTGTCATCGCTAAGCGCCACGGCTTCTTCGGTAGCGCGTACGGAAAGACCTTCATTAATCACCCGTTGTGCCAGCTGCTCAATTGCCTCACTATTGGACAGTCCCAGAAGAGCACGAGCATGCCCCGCTGACAGTACTCCAGCTGCTACACGACGCTGGACGAGTGGAGGCAACTTCATAAGGCGGATCGTATTCGAGATTTGTGAGCGAGAACGACCGATGCGTGACGAAAGAACCTCTTGAGTGCAATCGAATTCCTGGAGAAGTTGTTGGTAGGCAGCTGCTTCTTCCAAGGGATTCAGCTCAGACCGGTGAAGATTCTCAAGCAGAGCATCCCGAAGTAAGTCCGTATCCTGAGTATCTCGAATGATCGCCGGGATCTTGTTCAGTCCCGCCGCTTGGGTAGCGCGCCAACGGCGTTCACCCATGACAAGCTCGTAGGGTTCACGTCCATCTTCGTGTGAAGGCCTAATGACAATTGGCTGAAGGAGCCCAATCTCGCGAATGGAATGTATCAGCTCATCCATCTGCTCTTCGTCAAAATTAGATCGCGGTTGCTTGCGGTTCGGATGGATATCCTTAACGTCAACTTCCGCAAACCGTGCGCCCGGAACTTCTACCAGTTGCTCTGAATCCACCTCAATAGTAGGCTCACTAAGCTGAGGCTCTGGCTTCGACGGCTTCGACGGCTTCGACGGCTTCGACGCATCCTCCGAAGACGACCTCGGCTTCACGCTTGAGGTTAGATCCGGCATCGTTGCACGACCACGTTTGATCGGCTTTTTAGTACCTGGTACTCCGGCGTCGCCCGTGCTGGTCTTTCGCCCGGGTTCAAAGAACATATCTACGGGACGTCCAGATTTAGACTTAGCATTGTCGGCAACAATAGTTTCGTGCGTGGTTGTTTCACGTGAAACAGAGTCGTTCTCCTCAGCCGCAACGGCCGGGGAACTGGAGATCAACGCACCAAGACCCCGTCCCAATCCCCGTTTTTTCTCAGCCATTGATGGCCCGCCCTTTCATCAAGACACTCAACCCATACCTAGTCTAATGCTGAATGTGCATCAAAACGCTTAGAAACTTCCTACAACCTACCTCTGTCGGTGAGCTAGCGGTCATGCCTTAGAACCTGCAGGTCGCCCTACGATGGACATTCCAGAATCAACTGACAGAGGTTGTTCTTATGATGCACATCGGCGGCGGAGCCCCTTTATTTAGGTTCGCCCCGTTCCGCAATTTCCACCGCTGCTTCCAGATACGACAGAGCGCCTGTGGAATTTGGATCGTAAGTAATGACGGTCTGCTGGTAGCTTGGAGCCTCAGAGATTCGCACGCTTCTTGGAATAACAGCCTTCAGAACTTGCTCCGGGAAGTGCTCCCGGACCTCGGTGGCCACTTGGGCGGCGAGGTTGGTTCGTCCGTCGTACATGGTCAGCAGGATTGTCGACACCGAAAGCTTCGAATTGAGATGCGTCTGAATCATCTCGATGTTCTTCAATAGCTGGCTTAGACCTTCCAAAGCGTAGTACTCACACTGGATCGGGATTAGGACCTCTCGCGCGGCTACAAAAGCATTGACTGTCAGCAGGCCCAAGCTGGGCGGACAGTCGATAAACACATAGTCCAGTCGAGGAAGGCCCTCGCGTTGGCGCCATCGTGCGTAGGCGTCCAAGGCCTTCTGTAGTCGCTGCTCTCTGGCGACAACCGAGACAAGTTCTATTTCTGCGCCGGCCAAGTGAATCGTTGCAGGAGCAACTTGAAGCGACGGCAGATCCGGGCAGGTCGCCACGACTTCATTCAACGGAAGATCGTTGATCAAAACGTCGTAAATGCTGTCGACTTCAGAATGATGCTCGATCCCTAGAGCCGTCGATGCGTTGCCCTGTGGATCAATATCGATCACCAGCACATTAAGCCCGCTCTTGGCCAGGGCAGCGGCGAGATTGACGGTAGTGGTCGTCTTGCCTACGCCGCCCTTCTGATTGGAAATCGTGAAGTATCGAGTCTTCTCGGGCATAGGTACCACCTTCTCCGATAGCGCTTCGCGTCGACGATGTTCGCTGGCCAATTGACTCGCTAGTGGGGAAGACGCATCGTTGATGTCGAAGACGTTACTCGACGAATTCTTTCCCTTGGTCAAGGGCGGCACTCCTTACCGTGAATCAGCGCAGTTGTTGCCACTCCGCTGCACGTGTTTCACGTGAAACAAATTAAACAAATTAAGAACGTTGTTTTAGCTCGATCGTTTCGGTGATACGAGCAAAACCCTCGCCTACACATCTAGGTTAGCCCGTATGGGCTAGCCAACCTTGATTCGAACCACCGTAGTCGGGTCCTCCAGTAGGCGCTCACCGACGGTGAGGACCTCGGTGTGAGTTCCACCCAGCTTGCGAATGACCTTCGCGGCCTTTGCGACCTCTTCGGCAGCAGACCGTCCCTTAATGGCTAGCAGCTCCCCCTTGCCGTGCAACAGAGGAATCGTTAGTCCTGCCAAGTTACTCAGAGCGGATACAGCCCGCGCAGTAACATAGTCCGCATCTACGGCATCCAACATCTGTTCCGCGCGCCCGCGCATCACAACTACGTTCTCAAGGCCCAGATCGTCAATAACCTCAGTCAGCCAGATGCAACGACGCTCTAGGGGTTCAATAAGGGTTAGCTGGAGATCTGAACGTGCAATAGCCAGACAAAGGCCGGGAAGGCCGGCACCGCTGCCTACGTCAGCCACCTGCGCGTCAGAGAGCATCAGGGACTCAATAACGGCACAATTCAACACGTGTCGAGACCAAAGACGTGGCACCTCACGCGGACCTAAAAGGCCTCGCTCGATGCCTGAAGTGGCCAGGTGTTCCACGTAGCGCCGAGCCAGTTCCAGTCGGTCGCCGAAGATCGCTTCCGCGGCTGCATTCTCTTCCGCCGTCATGCTGAGGTCTTGGGTCATTTCGGTATTCTCCCTGAGACAAAAGAGCCCACCCGAAGGTGGGCTCTCATTTACTAGAGTGTGGTGACAACGATGTGTCGACGCGAGGCTTCACCTTCGGACTCTGAATGTAGCCCAGCATCCGCGATGATGTCGTGCACGAGTTTACGCTCATACGCGCTCATCGGTTCCAGATGGAACGGCTCACCCGATTCCTGTACCCGCTCGATCGCTTCCTCGGCGATCTGACGCAGTTTCTCAGTACGCGCCGCGCGGTGGCCGGCAATATCCAATACCAGCCGAGAACGCTCCCCTGTGACGTTCAGGACCGCAAGCCGGGTTAGCTCTTGTAACGCGTCGAGCACCTCGCCGTCCTTGCCGATCAGCCCGGCCAGATCAGAACTCTGTTCGTCAGCGACCACGGAAATGTAGGTACGGCCGCCACGAACTTCAATGTCAATATCGCCGTCAAGGTCTGCAATATCCAACAGTTCCTCGAGGTAATCGGCTGCGACATCGCCTTCATCAGCAACATCTACAACATGCTCTTCTACGGCTTCTTCGCCCTGTGACACTTCAGGATTCTCGGTTGCAGTCATGCCTACTTCTTCTTCCTACGATTCTTGCGCTGGGGCTGCACGCGCTGGCCCTTGGGCTCCACCACGGGCTCTGCCTCTTCGGTCTTCTTCTGCCCCACTGGAGGCAGCCCCTTGGCAGCGCGACGGGCGTTCAGCTCACGTTCTGCTTCCGAACCCGGGGTGGGGTTGTTGCGGATGACCCAGAATTGCTGGCCCAGGGTCCAAAGGTTAGAGGCGGTCCAGTAGATCAGTACGCCGATGGGGAAGTTGATGCCACCAATGCCGAAGACCAGCGGAAGAATGTACAGCATCATCTTCTGCTGCTGCATGAAGGGGCCCTCGAGGGCTTCCTTCGTCATGTTCTTAGTCATCAGCTGACGCTGGGTAATGAACTGGGAAGCGGTCATGGCCAGGATCATGATGATCGCGACCACGATAACAGCGGGGTTCACCGCACCGGAGTTGATGGTCCCGAGGAACGTTTCCGACAACGGAGCACCGAAGATGGTGGACTGGTCGAAGCTGCGGATGTGGTCGGCGTTTAGCGCGCCCACCGAACGTCCTTCGCTGCTGGCCCGTGAAGCGGTATTGAGCACGCGGAACAGGGCGAAGAAGAACGGCATCTGCACCAGTAGCGGCAGACAAGATGAAAGTGGGTTGGTCTTGTGCTTCTTGAACAGCGCCTGCTGTTCCTGAACCATAGCCTGACGCGACATCTGGTCCGTCTTGCCCTTGTACTTCGCCTGAAGCTTGCGCAGGTCCGGCTGCAGGGCTTGCATGGCGCGTTGCGCCTTGATCTGCTTGACGAAAACAGGAATTAGCGCGCTACGAATCAACAGCACCAGGAACATGATCGACAGTGTCCAGGTGACACCGGAGTCTGGATTCATGCCTATGCGCGTAAAGAGCTCGTGGAAAGCCCACAGAATCCACGAGACCACGTATGTGAACGGAGTCAGTATCGTGTCTAAGAAGTTCATTACCGGTCAGGCTCCTTGTGTCCGCGCGGTGCGGCATCATCTTCATCGTCGGGAATCACCGGGTGATTCAAAACTATGATCTTCGGCAGTTTACCGTCGGGCCAAATTCTTCGGCTCTCAGGTACATGGTCGACTCCGCCATGGCTAAAAGGATTGCATCGCAATATGCGCCAGGCCGTTAGCCTTGTCCCTTTGACTGCCCCATGTTTGGTCACGGCTTCCAAGCCGTAGGCAGAGCAGCTGGGGAAATATCGGCACACATCCCCATATAGCGGAGAAATCAGCTTTCGATAGGCGATCAGCAACCCGATCAAGATATTTCGAGGAATATCGATGATGAACCAAACAGGACCGGTGCGGGCCTTGCTTTCCTTGCGCATCATCGGTCCACGAGTTTGTGCTCGATCGCGGACCAACCGCTCGCTACCTGCCGGCGCAATTCATCCCACGACAGCTCCGCGGCGCCTGGAAGGGCCCGTACGACGATGTCAAGGTTTCCCTCGTCGCTACGCAGCTCACGGGCTATCGCTCGTAAACGGCGTTTAGCCAGGTTCCTCTTCACGGCGACGCCAACAGCCTTTGAAACGATAAATCCTATGCGATCCCCACTTACAGGGTCCGCTTGGCGGCGTGCATATAGCACGACGTTCCGGCGCCCGCTTCGGACACCGGAACGTACTGTGGCTGTAAGGTCCTGCGATAGTCGCAGTCGCTGATTCTTTGGCAACATGGCTAGCTACACGGAACGTATGATTTTCCGTGCCCGCCCTGTGTCCAAAAGCTGTGCCGCAAATTTATGCGGACAGCGAGCTGCGGCCCTTGGAACGGCGTGCCGACAGGATGGCACGACCCGCGCGGGTACGCATACGAAGACGGAAACCGTGCTTCTTGGCACGACGACGGTTGTTGGGCTGGTAAGTCCGCTTGCTCACGGTATTTCTCCAAGACGATCTAGGGATGCGACTTGCCCGTTACTACCGGTTAGCAAACAACAGGCTGACGCTCGTACTTATTGCATGCGAGGTTCAGTGGGCTCTTCTAATGATCTGAGCAGGGCACAAAACACACGCATAGGACTGAATAACGATAGAAAAATCTGCACGGCACGTCAAATTGCCGCGATTCCACCTTCTGGGGGTCCGCCCCGAGCTGAAGGCCTGTGAATAATCTATCCCATATCTGTGGATTACAAGCCCGGAGAGAAAGAAATTTCACACATTTTCCGATCCAAGCACGTCATTCAGACGTTGGAAACGCCTTGACATCCCGCGAAAAGCGGGTTTCCACACCTCTGAGGGCAAGTTTTTCCCCAGATCTGTGCATAACGTTGTGGATGGGGGCTAGAATCAGAGTCGATGTCCCGCGATTGCCAAGCGTTTTCGGCCCCAAGGGCGACTGAAATGTGATGAGAATTGCACAAACCGAAGGAAGTGGAGCACCTACGTGAGCACCGACGAGACCAATACCATTGGCAGCTCATGGCGTCAGGTGATCCGCCAGATCGAGGATGACGACCGGGTCAAGGCGCGCTACCGCCCGTTTGTATCGCTGGCCAAGGCCCAAGGTCTGATCGGCAGCACTCTCTTGGTAGCAGTGCCCAACGATCTCACACGCGATATTCTCCAGACGCAACTGCGCGAACCTCTTGACGATGCACTGCGCATTGTCTTCCAAGACGAGATTCGCTGTGCAGTCAGTGTTGATCTGACGCTGGCAGATTCTGAGGAAGAAGAGAAGGCCGAGGATGTCGCTGCTGCCGCAGCCATCGAAGAAGACACCGGGCCAGAGCCTACCGGCCCACGTCCCAAGCCGGCGCCGCAGCCAACTCCCCCATCGAATTCTCAAGAGTTCGGTCGTCTGAATCCGAAGTACATTTTTGACACGTTTGTGATCGGTTCCTCCAACCGCTTCGCCCACGCCGCAGCGGTGGCGGTCGCTGAAGCGCCGGCCAAGGCCTACAATCCTTTATTCATTTATGGAGATTCGGGACTGGGCAAGACTCACCTCCTGCACGCCATTGGGCACTATGCTCGCCACCTGTATAAGGGCATCCGGGTTCGCTATGTAAATTCCGAAGAATTCACAAATGACTTCATCAATTCAATTCGGGATGACGAGGGCGCAAGCTTCAAGCAGACCTATCGCAACGTGGACATCCTGCTCATTGACGACATCCAGTTCCTTGCGAATAAGGATGCCACCCAGGAAGAGTTCTTCCATACCTTCAATGCGTTGCACAACCACAACAAGCAGGTAGTGATTACCTCCGACCTGCCTCCGAAGCAGCTACAGGGCTTCGAAGACCGGATGCGTTCCCGCTTCGAATGGGGTCTACTCACGGATATTCAGCCTCCGGAGCTGGAAACACGTATCGCCATCCTGCGTAAGAAAGCAGATGCCGAGAACCTGTCCGCGCCCAGTGACGTCATGGAGTACATCGCTTCCAGGATCTCTACAAATATCCGCGAACTGGAGGGCGCCCTGATTCGGGTGACGGCGTTCGCTTCCCTGAATAATCAACAGGTTGACCTGACGCTGGCGGAAACCGTGCTGAAGGATCTCATCAGCGAAGACGGCGCGCAGGAAATCACTCCCTCCACCATCATCAAACAGACCGCCGAATATTTTGGTTTGACTATTGACGAGCTGAACAGCAAGTCGCGAACGCGTACTTTGGTCACCGCGCGACAGATCGCCATGTACCTGTTGCGGGAATTGACCGACATGTCGCTTCCTAAGATCGGTGCGGAGCTGGGCGGACGTGACCATACGACGGTGATCCACGCCGATCGCAAAATCCGCGAACTCATGGCTGAACGTCGTGCCATCTTCAACCAGGTCACAGAGCTAACTAACCGCATCAAACAGAGCCAGCGAGAACATTAGGACCGAAAACCACAGCTGTGGATAGATTTGTGGATGAACTGGTGACAGCTCCAGAGATCTCTGCGGATAACTCAGGGGTTTGCTGTGGATCTAAAAAATCGTGAAACTGAGTATCAACACCTTCGTGGAACTGAGTTCCACTTGAAACCACAGACTGTTCACATGCACAATCTGGGTTCGATCTGCCCTTTAATCGGTTATCCACAGGATCCACAAGGGTTATTAACACTCCCCCTTTAAACCCTTAAGCCTTCAAATAACGAGTCCTTGTTCCCCCCGACCTATGCCTCTCATCGAACACCAAGATCAGCTGTGGCTGATGTCGGAGACATTCTGGACAACGCAGGAACCTCGTGACATCACATCGAGCCACTTACCGGAGCAATCAGCTTTTCTCGATGAGAGCAATAGCTCTAAACATGGCAAGATTGACCTTGCTCCGTGGTTCGTTGTCTATGCTTAAGAACTCGGTAGAGATTGACCTCAAAGGCTTGCTGGCAAGCTAGTGCGCTCCGAAAGGCGGATTGATTCGTGAAGTTCAGCGTTGAAAAGGATGTGTTGGCTGAAGCCGTGTCCTGGACCGCTCGGTCTTTGTCTCAGCGTCCGCCGTCGCCGGTCCTAGCCGGTATTTTGCTGACCACCAATCAAGGAATGGTTCGGCTTGAGGGATTCGACTACGAGATCTCCTCGCATATCCAAATTCCCGCTGACATTTCCGAAGAAGGCTCGATTCTCGTTTCGGGACGCCTCCTGGCGGACATCACCCGAAGTTTGCCTCAGTCCACCGTGACGATTGAAACCGAAGGGTCAAAGATCACGGTGACCTGCGGTCGCTCACGGTTCCATCTGGCAACGATGCCGGTGGATGAATATCCTGAACTGCCCAAACTCCCGGAAGTCTCAGGAACCGTGGACGGTCAAGCTTTCGCCGAAGCAGTTTCACAGGTGATTGTTGCTGCCTCAAAGGACGACACCCTTCCGGTTCTGACCGGGATCAAGGTTGAAATTGAAAATGACCTGATAACGTTCCTGGCCACCGACCGTTACCGATTGGCCATGCGTGAGCTGCACTGGAAGCCTGCCCAGCCGGAAATCTCAACCTCACTGCTCATCAAGGCCAAAACGCTCAATGAAGTCGCCAAGACCTTGGCTTCAGCGGGAGAATTGAAGATTGCCATTGGCGAGAACGGCGAAATGGTCGGTTTCGAAAGCGCCAACCGGCGCACCACCTCGCTGCTGATCAACGGCGATTACCCCAAGATCCGATCGCTCTTCCCCGAAAACACCCCGATTCATGCGACCGTGCGCACCAACGAACTCATTGAGGCGGTTCGCCGCGTCTCGGTGGTGGCCGAACGAAATACTCCAGTGCGCATGGCATTCACCGACGGACAGCTGACGTTGGATGCTGGAACCGGGGAAGACGCCCAGGCCGAAGAAGCAATCGAAACCCAGCTCTCCGGTGAAGACATCACCGTCGCCTTCAACCCCACCTACCTGGGTGAAGGGCTGGGATCCTTCAACACTGACTACGTGCGCTTCTCATTCACCAGTGCACCTAAGCCGGCAATGATGACCGGACAGGCCTCGGCCGAGGATGACGATCAGGACCAGTACCGGTATCTGGTCATGCCTGTGCGCCTTCCGAACGCGAACTAACTACCTTTGCGGTGGGGGGCAGGCAGCCCTCACCGCTTTCATTTCAGGACTCTTGGTGTACATCTCGCAACTCTCCCTCACCGACTTTCGCTCCTACGCGCAAGCCGATGTGCGGTTGGCTCCGGGGATCAACGTACTGATCGGTCCCAACGGGGTCGGCAAAACAAATATCGTCGAGGCCGTCGGCTACCTCGCCACCTTGTCATCGCACCGGGTGAGCAACGATGCGCCGCTGATCCGTTTCGGTGCCGAGCGCGCCATTATCCGCGGAGCCCTGCATCGAGCCGAGCGCGTCACCTCGCTTGAAGTTGAAATCACCAGCGGGAAGGTCAACAGGGCGCGGATCAACCGCGCCAATCCGGTGCGGGCGCGGGAAATCGTGGGGATTGTTCGCACCGTACTGTTCGCCCCCGAGGATTTGGCCTTGATCAAGGGTGACCCGTCCAACCGCCGCAAGTTCCTAGATGACTTGTTGCTTTCCCTGCGCCCAGCGGAAGTGGCCACAAAGAACGACTACGAACGCATCGTCAAGCAGCGCAATGCGCTGCTGAAGTCGGTGCGCGGACGCACCACCCTCATCTCATCACAGGAAGCAACCCTGCAGGCATGGGACCTGCAACTGGCCGCCATGGGCGCAAGGTTGATGCACGGACGGCTTCGGGTGCTGGAACTGCTCGAGCCCTACATGGCGGCGGCCTACGCCGACTTGGCCGACGGCGCCAAGAGCGCGAGCACCCAATACCTCAGTTCGATCAGTGGAGAGGGTCCGGAGGCGGAACTGGATCATTCGCAGTTGCCCGGCCTCACCCAGCAGCAGCTGCAGGAACAGCTGCTGCACATGGTTGAATCCAACCGGGACCGTGAGCTGGAGCGGGGGATCACCTTGTTTGGCCCGCACCGCGACGACGTGGCCTTGTATCTGGGCAGCATCCCGGCCAAGGGCTACGCCTCTCACGGCGAAACCTGGTCCTTCGCCCTGGCGCTGCGCCTGGCCGCCTACCGCGTGTTCGGCGATGACGACCCGCGTCCGGGATCCGGGCCGATCCTGATCCTCGACGACGTTTTCGCCGAATTGGATGCCACCCGCCGCGATCGCCTGGCCCATATTGTGGCCGGCGCGGAGCAGGTGCTGGTCACGGCGGCGGTGCCCGAGGATGTACCATCCACGCTCAAGGGCAGTTTCTTCCAGGTCAGTCCGGGACACGTCGATGACGTCTGAGGAAGAGATTGACCCGGCCAAGGCACTGCTGAACCGGATGCGCCGTCTGGCCGAGGAACGCGGGGAAACCCGCATCGATGCCGCACGCATGGCCCGCGTGCAACAGCGCCAGGCGGCACGCAAGTCCGGGGACAAGGCTCCCCGCAAGGCCGCCGACGGGGGCCGGGACCCCAGGGTCATTGGCGAAGTGATTTCCCGTTTGTCCAAAACCCGCGGCTGGGGAACCCAGGTGGCCGTGGGCTCGGTGCTCGGACGCTGGGAAGAGATCGTGGGTCCCGACGTGGCTGCCCACTGCACGCCCGAGTCCTTTGCGGATACGGTGGTGGTGGTGCGCTGCGATTCCACCTCGTGGGCCACTCAGCTGCGGCTGCTGACCCACCAACTGCTCAAGCGCTTCGACGCGGAGCTGGGGCCAGGAATTGTCACCGTGATCAAGGTGCTGGGTCCCAACGCCCCCTCCTGGCGCCATGGCAGTCGTTCGGTCGCCGGCCGTGGTCCGCGGGACACCTACGGGTAGAAATTGCTGGCGTGCCATGTGGCGCTCTCACGCCCCCGGTGCATGCATCCCCCCTCAGTTGCGGTCCCCGAACCTCTTAGATGCAGGATTTTGTGCGTTTAGCGGCCTGTTTTGAGACGCCGATCCCAGCATTTTTCCATAAACCGGGTAGAATTGGTGTAAGTGTGCCCGCGCGGGAGTGTTGCGATTCATTCCGGTCAGGGCATAGGAACATGGCCGCGTCTTTCCGGATCAACCGGAAGCATCGGCCAGCGCATCAAAATTCGAGGAGTACGTAGCACCCGTGTCTACCGAAAACGCTTCACCGCAGGAGCCAGCGAACAGCCCCAGCTCCACGGAATCGATGTCTTCCAAAGTTGAACACACCTATGGAGCCCAGGACATCACGGTGCTCGAGGGCCTGGAGGCCGTCCGCAAACGCCCCGGCATGTACATCGGCTCCACCGGACCGCGCGGGCTGCACCACCTGGTCTATGAAGTCGTGGACAACTCTGTGGACGAGGCCCTGGCCGGGTACTGCGACACCATCGAGGTGACCCTGCAGGCCGATGGCGGGGTACGCGTGGAGGACAACGGCCGCGGAATCCCGGTGGACGTGCACCCCACCGAGGGCAAACCCACCGTTGAGGTCGTCATGACGATCCTGCACGCCGGCGGCAAGTTCGGCGGTGGCGGCTACGCCGTGTCCGGCGGCCTGCACGGCGTAGGCATTTCCGTGGTCAACGCGCTGTCCCGGCGCGTGGAGACCGAGGTCCGCCGTGAGGGCTATGCCTGGCGGATCTCCTTCGCCAACGGCGGGGTCACCCAGCAGGAGCTGACCCGGGGCGAGGAAACCCAGGAAACCGGCACCATCCAGACCTTCTACCCGGATCCGGACATCTTTGACACCACCGAGTTCGACTTCGAGACGCTGCGGGCCCGCTTCCAGCAGATGGCGTTCCTGAACAAGGGGCTGCGCATCCGGCTGACCGACGAACGGGTGCTGCACACCGAGGACGCGCTGGAGGACGACGAGGCCGGGCAGGACGCCGACCCCAAGCCCCGCGTGGTGGACTACCTGTACGAAAACGGCCTGCTGGACTACGTCAAGCACCTGAACCAGGCCAAGAAGGTCGAGCTGGTGCATGATGATGTCATCGCCTTCGAGGCCGAGGACACCGAACGCGGAATCAGCATCGAGGTGGCCATGCAGTGGACCACCGCGTACGCCGAATCGGTGCACACCTACGCGAACACCATCAACACCCATGAGGGCGGCACCCACGAAGAGGGCTTCCGCGCCGCGCTGACCAGTCTGATCAACCGCTACGCCCGGGAAAACAAGATCCTGCGCGAAAAGGACGACAACCTCACCGGCGACGATGCCCGCGAGGGGCTGACCGCGGTGGTCTCGGTCAAGCTTGCCGAACCGCAGTTCGAGGGGCAGACCAAGACCAAGCTGGGCAACTCGATTGCCCGCGGCTTCGTGCAGGGCGTGGTCAACGACCAGCTCGGCGACTGGTTCGGGCGCAACCCGGGCTCGGCCAAGGACATCATCCGCAAGGCCCAGCTGGCCTCCCAGGCCCGCGTCGCCGCCCGCAAGGCGCGTGACAACGCCCGGCGCAAGTCCCCCATGGAGTCCTTCGGCATGCCGGGCAAGCTCTCGGACTGCTCCTCGAAGAACCCCGAGGAATGCGAGATCTTCATCGTCGAGGGTGACTCGGCCGGCGGTTCGGCCAAGCGCGGGCGGGACCCGCACACCCAGGCGATCCTGCCGCTGCGCGGCAAGATCCTGAACGTGGAGCGCGCACGCCTGGACCGCGCACTGGGCAACGCCGAGGTGCAGGCGATGATCACCGCCTTCGGCACCGGCATTGGCGAGGAATTCGACATGGCCAAGCTGCGCTACCACAAGATCGTGCTGATGGCCGACGCGGACGTGGACGGCCAGCACATCACCACGCTGCTGCTGACCCTGATCTTCCGCTTCATGCGCCCGCTGATCGAACAGGGCTACGTCTACCTGGCCTCCCCGCCGCTGTACCGGATCAAGTGGTCCAACGCGCCGCACGAGTTCGTCTACACCGACAAGGAACGCGACGACGCGCTGCTGGCCGGGCAGGCCGCGAACAGGCGCCTGCCCAAGGACAACGGCATCCAGCGCTACAAGGGCCTGGGCGAGATGGACTACTCGGAGCTGTGGGACACCACCATGGACCCCGAACACCGCACCCTGCGCCAGGTGGCGATGGACGACGCGGCCGCCGCCGACGAGGTGTTCTCCGTGCTGATGGGCGAGGACGTCGAATCCCGGCGCAGCTTCATCCAGCAGAACGCCAAGGACGTGCGCTTCCTGGACATCTAGTCCCAGGGGCGCTTCGCGCAGACACTTCGCCGCATGACGGCGTGACTACCTAAAAGCTTGACTTACCCAAAGGGATGAAATGAGCGACGAGCAGACTCCTGGCAGCGAACCGGTCGACGGGGAGATCGTGGCCGACGGCGGCGACGTGCTGGACCGCATCGACCAGGTTGACTTGCAGACCGAAATGCAGCGGTCCTACCTGGACTACGCGATGGCCGTGATCGTCGGGCGTGCGCTGCCCGACGTGCGCGATGGGCTCAAGCCCGTGCACCGGCGCGTGCTGTACGCGATGTACGACGGCGGCTACCGTCCCGAACGCGCCTACAACAAATGCGCCCGCGTGGTCGGCGAGGTCATGGGCCAGTACCACCCGCACGGCGACAGCGCGATCTACGATGCGCTGGTGCGCCTGATCCAGGATTGGGTGATGCGCTACCCGCTGGCCCTGGGCCAGGGCAACTTCGGCTCCCCGGGCAACGACGGGGCCGCCGCCCAGCGTTACACCGAAACCAAGATGGCCCCGCTGGCCATGGAAATGGTCCGGGACATCAACGAGAACACCGTTGACTTCCAGGACAACTACGACGGGAAGAACCAGGAGCCGGTGGTCCTGCCGGCCCGCTTCCCGAACCTTCTGGTCAACGGTTCCTCGGGCATCGCGGTGGGCATGGCCACCAACATTCCGCCGCACAACCTGCGCGAGGTCGCCGAGGGTGTGCAGTGGTACCTGCAGAACCCGGAGGCCTCCCGCGAGGAGCTGCTGGCCGCGCTGATGCAGCGCATCAAGGGCCCGGACTTCCCGTCCGGATCGATGATCCTGGGCACCAAGGGCATCGCCGACGCCTACCGCACCGGCCGCGGCTCGATCACCATGCGCGCGGTGGTCAACGTGGAGGAAATCCAGGGCCGCACCTGCCTGGTGGTCACCGAACTGCCGTACATGGCCAACCCGGACAACCTGGCGATGAAGATCGCCGACCTGGTGCGCGACGGGAAGATCTCGGGCATCGCGGACATGCGGGACGAGACCAGCGGCCGCACCGGCCAGCGCCTGGTGATCATCCTGCGCCGCGATGCGGTGGCCAAGGTGGTGCTGAACAACCTCTACAAGCACACCGAGCTGCAGTCCAACTTCTCCGCGAACATGCTCGCCATCGTCGACGGGGTGCCGCGCACCCTGCCGCTGGACGGATTCATCCGCCACTGGGTCACCCACCAGATCGAAGTGATCGTGCGCCGCACCCAGTACCGGCTGGCCAAGGCCGAGGAGGAAGCCCACATCCTGCGCGGGCTGCTCAAGGCCCTGGACGCGCTGGATGAGGTCATCGCGCTGATCCGCCGCTCCTCCACCACCGAGGCCGCCCGCGACGGGCTGATGGAGCTGCTGGACATCGACGAGGAGCAGGCCCGCGCCATCCTGGACATGCAGCTGCGCCGCCTGGCGGCCCTCGAGCGCCAGAAGATCCAGGACCGCCATGCGGAGCTGGAAACCATGATCACCGAGTTCAAGGCGATCATCGCCGACCCGGCCCGCCAGCGGGAGATCGTCTCGGAGGAACTGGCCGAGATCGTGGACAAGCACGGGGATGAGCGCCGCACCCGGATCCTAATGGGCTACGACGGGGACATGAGCGTCGAGGACCTGATCCCCGAGGAGGAGATGGTCGTGACCATCACCCGCGGCGGCTACGTCAAGCGCACCCGGATCGACAACTACCGCTCCCAGGCCCGCGGCGGCAAGGGCATCCGCGGGGCCAGCCTGCGCGGGGACGACGTGGTGGAGCACTTCTTCGTCACCTCCACCCACAACTGGCTGCTGTTCTTCACCAACCACGGCCGCGTCTACCGCACCAAGTGCTACGAGCTGGCCGAGGCCAGCCGGGACGCCAAGGGCCAGCACGTGGCCAACGTGATGGCCTTCCAGCCTGATGAGCACATCGCCCAGGTGCTGGATCTGCGCACCTACCAGGACGCCGAATACCTGATGCTGGCCACCCGCGACGGGCTGGTGAAGAAGACCCGCCTGGAGGACTACGACACCAACCGCACCGCCGGGGTCATCGCGATCAAGCTGCGGGAGGGCGATGAGCTGGTCTCCGCCCAGCTGCTGACCCCCGAAGATGACGTGATGCTGGTCTCACGCAAGGGACAGTCGGTGCGCTTCACCGCCACGGACACCGCCCTGCGCCCAATGGGCCGGGCCACCTCCGGGGTGACCGGCATGAAGTTCCGCGACGGGGACGAGCTGCTGGCCGCCGATGTGGTGCGTGATGACTCCTACGTCTTCACCGTCACCAACGAGGGCTACGCCAAGCGTACCGAAGTCTCCGAATACCGTGTGCAATCCCGTGGTGGCTTGGGCATTAAGGTGGCCAAGCTGAACGAGGAGCGCGGTGAACTGGTCGGCGCGCTGATCGTGGAGGAAAGCGACGAGGTGCTGGTGGTGATGCAGTCGGGCAAGGTGGTGCGTTCGGCCGTTTCCCAGGTCCCATCCAAGGGGCGTGACACCATGGGCGTGATCTTCGCCAAGCCCGGCAAGAAGGACCACATCATCGCGGTGGCCAAGAACTCCGAGGAAGAGCTCGAAGAGAACTTGGAGGAAAGTGCAGTACCGTTGAACCCAGAAAATACGACCACTGAATCATCCGAGGACGATCACACCCCCACCGAGGGCACCGCGGATGAAAGCACTGACGGAGGTAACGCATGAGTACACCATCGACGCCTCGCCCGAGCGGTAATGGTGAATCAGGCAATGCGACACCACGGACCACTCAGGTGAAACGGCCGGCGCAGGGCACCGCCCCGCGAGGCAACCAGCCCCGTCCGGCGGCCCGCCCGGGCACCGGCACCGCGCGTCCGGCCACCGGTTCCCGGCCCGCCGCCGGCCAGGCCCGCCCCGCAGGCGCCGCCCGCCCGACAGCCGGTCGTCCCGCCCCGGCCAACGCCCGACCGGCCGGCAGCCAGGAGAAGCTGGTGCGTCCGGCTCCAAAGGCCAAGGTGCGCAAGGCCCGGCTGCTGGTGTCGAAGGTGGAGCCGTTCTCGGTGCTCAAGCTCGCCTTCCTGCTTTCGGTCGCCTTCGGCGTGGTCACCGTGGTGGCCGCGGTGGCGTTCTGGGCGGTGCTGGATCTGACCGGCACGTTCGACAGCTTCAACCAGCTGATGCGCGACGCGATCGGGGCCGACAGCGGCTTCGACCTGCGTGACGCGTTCTCGCTGGGCCAGGTCGCCTCCTACGCCACCATTCTCTCGGTGGTCAACGTGGTGGTCATTTCGGTGCTCTCGATGCTGGGCGCGGTCCTGTACAACATCGCTGCCTCGCTGGTCGGCGGCGTCGGAGTCACCCTGACCGACGACTAAACACGCACCGCAACGCGCTTTTCGAGCCCTGGAGGGATCTGTGATGGATGCCACCAGGGCTCGATTTGTGTCCGGGCCAAAACCCCGGTAATGTTTTATTTCGTTCCGAAGGGAATGGCAAGGGCGTATAGCTCAGGCGGTTAGAGCGCTTCGCTGATAACGAAGAGGTCCCAAGTTCAAGTCTTGGTACGCCCACGGAAACCTTGCCACTGGGAAAGAGGGAAAATGAAAAAGATCCTGATTCTCGGCTCGATCGCGGCCGCTGCAGCGGTTCTGATCAAGAAGGCCAAGGGTTCTTCGGAAACCAAGGAGACCTGGCAGCAGGTCACCGACAAGGTATCCTGATCCCTGCGGGGGTATGGCGCAATTGGTAGCGCATCTGCTTTGCAAGCAGAGGGTTAGGGGTTCGAGTCCCCTTACCTCCACCAGCACATAGAATCCCATCCCACACCGGATGGGATTTTTGCTTTAACCGCGCCAGGTTCCCGGCGCCTGCCAGGAGAAAACGCTCAGCGGCCCGTCAATGCGTGCTCTGCGGCGGCAACGTAGTGGCCGAGCAACTGATCCCCGATGCGGCCCCAGGAGCGCTCCTGGACGCTTTCCAGCGCCGCCGCGGCAAACGCCGCGCGCTTGGCGTCATCATAGATCAGATCGGCCACCTGGGAACGCAGCTGCACCAGGTTCCCGGGCTGATACAGCCAGCCGTTGTGCGAGGAAGAGACCAGGTCCACCGGTCCCCCGCGTCCAACCGCCACCACCGGGACCGCACTGGCCATGGCCTCCTGGATGGTCTGGCAGAAGGTCTCCGACTGCCCCGGGTGCACGAACAGATCCAGGGAGGCCAACATCTCGGCCAGCTCGCTACCGCGCAGGAAGCCGGGGAAAACGGCACCGGGCAGCTGCTGCTGCAGGCTTTCACGCAACGGCCCGTCACCGACGATCACCAGCCGCGTGCCGGGAAGGCCAGCCAGTACCCGCAGGTCGCCGACCTGCTTCTCCGCTGCCAGGCGTCCCACGTAGCCGATGATCCGCTGTCCGCCGGGTGCCAGGCGCTGCCGCAGTTGCTCGTTTCTTCGCACCGGGGTGAATAAGGCGGTGTCCACGCCCCGGCACCACAGCTTGACGCGTCCCACTCCCAGCTGCTGCAGCTGCGAAAGGGAGAACGTGCTGGGGGCCAGGGTCAGGTCCGCCGCCAGGTGAATGGCCCGCACATGTTCCCACAGCCGGGCCTCGAGCCAGGGCACGCGGTACGGACGGGCATAGGCCGGCACCTCGGTCTGGTAGACCGCCACGGTGGGCAGGCCCAGCTCCCCCGCAGCCCGCAGTGCCCGCCAGCCCAGCACGAAGGGACTGGCCAGGTGGACGACATCCGGGGCCGAGGCGTGGAACATGCGGCGCAACGCCCCGACCGGGCCAGCGGCCAACCGGACACTGGGATAGCTGGCCAGGGACATAGAGGGCAGGGTGCGTACCGGAAAGCCGCAGTACTGCCCCGGAACCCCCCTCCCGCGACGCTGCAGCGCCTGGGAGGCGGCAGGGGCGATCACCTCGGCCTCGTGGCCGGTGGCCCGCAGATGCTCCAGGATGCGCAGCACCGAATTGGTGACTCCGTTGGTGTGGGGCAGGAACGATTCGGCGACGATGCTAACCTTCACGCCACCCATCGTGGAAGGCGCATATGGCCGCTTCATGAACCGCTCGGCTCCCCGGGATGAACTTCGCGTTCGTGCACCGCCGTGCCATGATATTGCACATGCCCACGCACGACCCATATACCGCTGATGCCGCGCAGGAAAACGAAACCCGCAGTGCACGCACCGCGGTACTGCTCTTTCCGGCCCTGATCCTGCTTGGCGGGCTGACCGGCATGCTGATGCCCGCAGCCTTCCAGCCGCTCTCCCCGTTGATTAATCCGCTGCTGATGGTGATCATGTTCGGCATGGGACTGACCCTGACCCTGCCGGACTTCGGGATGGTGCTGCGTCATCCGCTTCCGGTGCTGGGCGGGGTCTGCGCCCAGTTTGTCATCATGCCGCTGGTGGGTTGGGCCATCGCCGCGCTGCTGGGCCTGGATCCCGCGCTTGCCGCCGGCGTCATCCTGGTCGGCTGTGCCCCCGGCGGCACCGCCTCCAATGTCGTGACCTACCTGGCACGCGGCAATGTGGCACTGTCCGTGGCCATGACCAGTGTCTCCACCCTGCTGGCACCACTGCTCACTCCCCTGCTCACGCTTTGGCTGGCCGGACAGTACCTGCCGGTGGCTGCCGGGTCGATGGCCGGCACCGTAGTTCAAATTGTGCTGATTCCGGTCCTGCTGGGCCTGGTCATCCGGTTGCTGTTCAACCGGGCAGTGGAAGCCGTCCTGAAGGCCCTGCCCTGGGTTTCCGTACTGGCGATCGCGTTCGTGGTCACCATCATCGTTGCCGGCAGCGCCCAGGCCATTTTGCAGGCCGGACTGCTGGTGCTGGTTGCGGTGATCCTGCACAACGCGGCAGGACTGCTGCTGGGTTATGGAGTCGGAGCCGCACTACGGTTGCCCGAGGGGTCCAAGCGCACCGTATCCATCGAAGTGGGAATGCAGAACTCGGGATTGGCCGCCGGATTGGCAACCCAGTACTTCTCCCCTGAAGCCGCTCTTCCAGGCGCGGTGTTCTCCGTCTGGCACAACCTCTCAGGAGCCCTCGTGGCCGCGTTCTGGCGACGTCGGCGCCAGAACGCCGAGGCAGCAGGCGCCTCCAAGAACTAGCCGGCCACAGGCGGCTACAGCACCTTGCGGCAACATAGGACTCGCGAGACGGCCAACAGCGGGACGGAAATGTAGCCTTGATTGGTGACCATCCTTCTTGTGATCGTAGGCGTCCTGGGAGTCTCCGCCTCCGGCCCACTGATTGCGGCGTTTCCCGGTGTTCCCGTCTTGGCGATGGCCTTGTGGCGGAACTTCGGCGCCACCGCGGTGCTGGTGGCGCCGACACTGCACCGGGATCCGACCTCGTTTCGCCGCATGGGTCGACGCGAATGGGCCTTTTGCTCCATCGCCGGAGTCTGCTTGGCTTTGCACTTCGTCTGCTTCATGTACGCAGTGCGCATGACCTCGGTGGCTGCCGCAACGGCCTTGGTCTGCATCCAGGGTGTCTGGATTGTGGTGTTCCAACGGTTGCGGGGAGTTAGCTACACCCGCATGGTGTTCCTGGGAATTGCGCTGTCCATCACCGGCGTCGTGATCATCACCGGTTTTGATCTCGGGCAGGGGCGTGAGGCCATTCTCGGTGACCTTCTGGCTATCCTCGGAGGAATGCTTGCAGGAGCATATACCCTAGCGGGGTCGGTGGCGCGGCGGACAATGTCAACCGGTGCCTATGCATCGGTCTGCTATGCCGTGACCTCCCTGGTACTGCTGGCGATTTGCCTCCTGGCCGGGGAGCGGATCTGGGGTTTTGACGCCTGGGGATGGTTTGGCATCGTCGCGCTCACCGTGTGTTCGCAGCTTCTGGGTCATACGGCCCTAAACCATTTGCTGAGCATCCTCGGTCCACTGACGGTCTCGACTCTCATTTTGCTCGAGATCCCCGGTGCGGCATTCATCGCGGCGCTGATGATCGGCCAGCTCGTGCCCGCCGGAACCATTCTGGGCCTGATCGTGATCCTCGGCGGCCTAGTTCTCGTGGTCCGCGGACAAGCCAAGCCCGAGCCACCCACTGTGCCCCTCGAATCACCGTAAAACTAGTCAAGCACGTGCATTCCCTTAAAGGAATACACGTGCTTGGCTTGGTCTTTTTTGCTATTCGGACGCCAGCTTGCGAATGTCTTCGGTCTCGGCTTCCGTGGACTTTGCCACCGGAGACTGCGGCTCAGTCGAAGGGGCCGGCATTTGCCAGGGGTCTTCAATCGGCTTTGACGCCTTCCACACCGCTACTAACGCGGCAACGGCCGCGGCGAGCACACCGATCATCATGAACTTGCCGAACCCGAACTTCTTCTTTTCCATGTGAACTCCTTTAGCTAGGCCACGCGCTGGCCCAATGGAAGACCTTCGACTCATCCAGCCTATGCACTTTCTCCCTGTCGCACCATGCGGGAATCGCCAGACCACGCCTTTACGGCGTTTTTCACTCAACGCGTACAGGTGTCTTTGGCGGTCGCCGGTCTCAACGTGGGAGAATAAGGAGCATGACCGCAATTGCAACGCATAAAGCCACAATCCACACCAATAAGGGCGACATCGTCGTCAACCTCTTTGGCAACCACGCCCCGAAGACCGTGAAGAACTTCGTGGGACTGTCCACCGGTGAGCAGGAATGGGTGCATCCCGAAACTGGCGATAAGAAGACCGATACCCCGCTGTACAACGGCACGATCTTCCACCGCATCATTTCCGACTTCATGATTCAGGGCGGCGATCCGCTGGGCCAGGGCTTTGGCGGCCCCGGCTACCAGTTTGATGACGAGATCAACCCTGAGCTGGACTTCAACGCGCCCTACAAGCTGGCCATGGCGAACGCCGGCATTCGCATGGGTCGTGGAACCAACGGATCCCAGTTCTTCATCACCACCGTTCCCACCACCTGGCTGCAGGGCAAGCACACCATCTTCGGTGAGGTTCTTGACGAGGACTCGCGCAAGATCGTTGACTCGCTGAACGCAGTGGCCACCGACGGGCGTGACAAGCCGCTTGAGGACGTCGTCATCGATTCGATCGATATCGAGACCCTCTAGGATCTTCGCGTCATCGACGCCGCGGGCTCCGGTCGCCATTGAAGTGGCGGTCGGAGCCCATACCTTTAACGTCCCCGCCGCTTCCCCAACACTAAATATCTGAGGAACACCCCCATGTCCTACGGGCAAGTCTCACCGGAATCAACGCAGGTACCGACGTGCTACCGGCATCCAGACCAGATCTCCTACGTTTCCTGCCATCGATGTGGGCGACCAGTATGCCCACGGTGCCAGGTCTCTGCCCCGGTAGGGGTGCAATGCATTGAGTGTGTCCGCAACGCCAACAGGGCCATACTCAGTGCGAAGACCGAGTTTGGTGGGACCGCCCGCTCGAGTGCAAAACCGGTGGTGACCTACACCCTGATCGGCGTAAATTTGCTGATATATGTCCTGCAATGGGTCATCCCCAATTTCACGCAGCAAATAGTGCTCGTCGGCGCACTGGCTTACTGGGAGCCCTGGCGTGTACTGACCAGCGCTTTCGCCCACTCGCAGGGGTCTTTGCTGCATATCGCCATGAATATGTACGGCGTGTATATCTGCGGGGTGCTGCTGGAACCGCGTCTTGGACGCATGCGCTTTGGCTGGCTCTATTTCCTCTCGGCCTTGGGTGGTTCTCTGGGCGTCTTGCTTCTTAGTGACCCGTACACTGCGACATTGGGTGCATCGGGAGCGCTCTCGGGTTTGTTCCTGGCCTTGTTTGTGGTTTTCCGTACCAACCGGACCGCGTTGCGCCAAATGGGAATTGTCCTACTGCTAAATGTCGTTATGGGCTTCGTGGTGCCCGGAATCTCCTGGCAAGGCCACCTAGGCGGAGCAGTGCTTGGCCTAGCTGCCGCAGCGTCCATCGTACTTATCCCCAAGGGATCCCAGCGGACGACCTTGCAATTTGTTCTGCTCGGTATTCTCAGCGTGGTGGTAACGGGCATGCTCTATCTGGCAGCGGTGACCGTTCGTTTTCCACTGGCCTAGTTCGAACACTACTCCAGTGCCTTATCCACACTGCTTATCCACACTGTTAATAACTTACACACATGTAATTCCCGAGCCGAACCGGGTTGTTAGATACCGTGGATCCCCTTGTTGCCGGGGCTGGAGGGCCGACGTTCAACTATTTTACACAGGAATCTCCACACCTGTGGATAACTTTTAAACAGGGCCTGTAGATTCACGTTTTCCGAGCATGGAAGCATTCGGATCGCCTGATTCGAATTTTTAAACGACTCAAGGTTGACATGTACTTATATGGACTTCTGGTGACTCAAAGTGCTCGTATCCACAGCGGTAATCCACACTGTTAATAACTTACAGGCGTGTAATTCCTCTCCCTCCACTTCCCGCGATCCCCGGGTTTTCGGTTCTTCTGGGGGAGGCGCCGACTGACTTCTCCCCAGCTGTGGATAACTTTGTGAACAAGTTGTCGCGAAAGATTCCCACAGGTGCTGTGGATAGATGTGGAGAGCTGTTGATAACTGCGCAATCAAATCGCGCGCCTATTAGGCAAGGAGGATGTCGCCGGCGGCTCGGGGCAGGATTTTCCGCCTAGAACAGGGGGAGGACCAGGCGGATCGCAAAGTAGAGCATGAACAGGCAGATGAACCCGTCGAGCAATTGCCAAGCGCGTGGCTTGGCGAAGATGCGCGCCAAATAACGCGAGCCAACACCTAGGGCCATGAACCAGACCAAGCTGGCGACGATGGCACCGGCACCAAACTGCCAACGGGCACCGGCAAATGAGTTGCCGATCGAACCCAAGAGCAGAACGGTATCAACGTAGACGTGAGGGTTGAGCCAGGTGAGGGCGAGGGTGCTCAACGCCACTCTCCATGCCGCGGATTCGCTGGGGGAGTTCTTGGTAGCCATGCTCGTGGGAGAGAGCGCGCGGCGTAGCGCGAAGAGGGCATAGAGTGCCAGAAAAAGTGCTCCACCTATGCGTGCCGCACTCATGATCCATTCCGCGCGCTCTATCAGGGCACCCAGGCCGGCAATACCCGCAGAGATCAGGACAATGTCCGAGAGCATGCAGATGATGATCGCCACCCAAACGTGCTGACGAGTGATTCCCTGGCGCAGGATGAAGGCATTTTGGGCGCCGATCGCGACGATGAGCGACAGTCCGGTGCCGAAGCCCAACAGGGCAGGTGTAGCAAGCATGTAGCAACAGTAGAAAAACCCCAGAACTGTTGTCGAACTTAAAAGTCTTAGGACACTTTAGAGTTGCTAATGTGAACTTCGATTTTGAGCAGCTGGAGACTCTCCTGGCGGTCATCGAGGCTGGCAGCTTCGATGGCGCCGCCATTGACCTGGGGATCAGCGCTTCAGCGGTGAGTCAGCGCATGAAGGCACTGGAGAAACGGGCCGGGACCATTCTCGTGTTGCGTAGTAAGCCGGTGCGGCCCACCGAGTCCGGTGTCACGGTGCTGCGCTACGCG
>Ga0153920_1000045_pt1 | contig 55233 bp, 54 predicted proteins | sample TSNJ004MetaG_FD_104713 | JGI IMG/M metagenome (GOLD analysis project Ga0153920, IMG submission 104713) | Attine ant fungus gardens microbial communities from New Jersey, USA - TSNJ004 MetaG | ecosystem: Host-associated > Fungi > Mycelium > Unclassified | place: USA: New Jersey, Brendon T. Byrne...
ATCTTTCCATTTAGGCATATTAACTTTTTCAATGAGTTTGTAAAAATCTTCATAAATATAACAGCATGATGCAATTACAAAGAACGGAATCAGTTTAATATGTGTGAATGCAAGATAAAGTGTAGACAGTAAAATTATATATTTAACTTTATCCGCGTTTTTATACCAATTTTTTATAGTATCTAATTTTATATCTTTATAAATACTAATAGATTCAACTATTAACATGGCAAACATAAATACTTTAAATATAATTATTTTTGCGAAATAAAATTTTGAAAATAGTCCCCACCATTCCATCACATGTGTTCGCTCCATAGTATTTGCCATCAAAAGAAATTTAATGTAGTCATATCCCCATGGATTAATGAACATTACGGCTATTGATGAGATGATTGTTAAAATATATTTTTTCACCGGTTTTTTATTCAAGAATTCGCCAAGCGCGAACATTCCGATAAGACCAAGACCGGCAACAACCCCTCCGTGAATATTGTTCCAAAATAAGATTATAATCGGAATTAAAAACAATGGTTTATTGTTTCCTTTTCTTGAAAGTTCCAGAATATAAATAAATAAAGTAAACAGTAAAAAACTGAACATATGACATCTGACAGGCTGGTTGAAGTTGAACATTAATGCCATTATTGCGAAAAAATAGAATAATATATTATATGGTGAAATCTTTGTCTTTAACTTTAGTATCTTTGAAATTATAAAAAATATACCGAAGAATAAAAAAGCTTGCAAGAACAGTAAACTGTTTGGTCCAAAAAATTTTAGGAAAAAATAAAATATTACACCTGAACCCCATTCGTGATCCCACCACGTGTGAACAGGAGTATAAGATAAAAAGTCTTCTTTTAATACATGCCCTCCGTCTATAACTCCCATTCCTGCGATTAATCTTGCCCATAAGTCAAAATCGTAATTATTTGCATTTATTGTATATGCAAAAATTAACAAAAATAATGTTATATAAAATAAAAAAACTTTCCACTTCCCCATAAAAAAATTATACCACAAAGCAAATTAATGTTTATCCGATATTTTTCAAAATAATAAAAACATAAAAAGAACCCGGTATATAAATGCCGGGTTCTTTTTTAAATCTATTTAGCATTACGCTGCTACGCAACCTTCAATTTCACGAATTAAATATTCTGCAACCCATTCAAAATCTTTATTAACTTTAGCTGCTTTTTTAAGATACTCAACAGACGGACCGCCTATTCTGATAAGTGTCATAGCTACAACGCCACGCTTAATACCTTTTACTACTTGCAGCTGATCTACCAACTGAGGTAGTGCAGAAGCACCTAAATTAACTAAAATATTTTCCAGCTCATTTTTTGTTGAATTATCAGCATTTTCTAATTTTGAAAGAATCTCGTTTATCGAATACATACTTGTCTCCATTGCTCATTATTATCTATATTCTTATTATAATAGAAAAATTCAATATTAAGGATTTCCTTACATAATCTTTATATTGATATAAAGAAATAAAAAAAAGCAGGCTATTTTTATTTAGCCTGCTTTTTTTTATATGTAAGATTTTATGAATTATATATTGTGAATGAACGTTCTATATTTTTATCCATTGCTGTTTTAATAGATTCATATTCGGTTTGTAGTGCAGAGTGTTCAGTATCGATATTTTTTAATTCCATATCATACATTTTGTCTTTGTGTTCAATTTTGTTCATATCTCTGGTATATTGCGCCTCAGCTATAGCAATTGCAGTATTATCGGTTTGTTCTGTAATGTCGCTGCAATTTGAATAGATGAATGATGTCCAGTTTTGGGATTTATCGACCTGTTCCATTACTAACATTCCGCTTTCAAGCGCGAATTTAATCCATTCAGCACTTGAAGCTAAACCGTTTGATAGTGATTTATAACCTTGAGACATACGGTTGAATAAGTTAGTGTACCATTCTGCTTTTTGTTCGCCGTTTTGATTAGGATTTGTCTTATCTATCCATGCATAAACAGGCTCGCCGTATGTATTGAATACTTTTTCCATTGTATCAATATCAAGGATAACATTAAATTCATCGGTATGTGTTAATTGATTGTTGTTTGCATCTTTTGCCTCATACATTATCCAATCTAAATTAAGCAAGTTTTGATAATCGCTTATATTAAGAGTAGTACCGGTGCCAAATACGAAAGCCGCCAGTTCATTTCCTGCATCAAGATATTCTTTTCTTGCATCTATTAAAGCTTGAGAGTTTTCCCCGGAAGGTTTAACTATTTTGTCATAGAACTCTTCCAAATTGTATTGATTATTTGCATTGCTAAGAATAGATATCAACAAATTGTTTACAAATGATTTATAATTATCCTCGCTTATAGTAGGATTTTGCTCTTTTACAGTTACCTCCGGTGCAGTAGTATCCCAGTTTGTGAATTGATAAATTAAAGTGCTTGAGCCAAGCGGCTGCGCTGTTGTATTATCTGAAGAAACCACATTTTGAGTTAAATAAAACTGAGGATTTCCTGTCTCTGTATCTGTACCATATGTTAAGCTGTTAGTCACTCCATAATTATATGTTGAATCGTCATCATTTTCACCTGTAAATGTAATTGTAGGTCCGATTATTTGATTGGTTACATCATTACCGTTTGCATCTTTAAATATAGCTTTATAAGAGGTTCCATTTTTTACTATTTCCATGTAATAGGTACCTTCATCTGTAGGATCAAATGTTCCGCTTGCATATGCTTTGTCCATGGTAATGCTGTTATTTGCTCCACCTTCATTACCTAACGCTACTGTAGGATAATAAGTCGGATTTTTAAAATCTTCAATTGCCTGTAATACATTGGTATAGTATTTATTTGATGTACCATCAATTGCATATTGCCTATTATTCTTAACCATATTTGCAACAGCATCTAATGCATCTTTCCAGCTTCCTGTACTTGGTATTGTACTGGACATAAGGTCTGTTATATTATATGATCCGCTATTCCAAGTTTTAGTATATGCAGTCATTTTTGATGATAATAAATTGTTATAGTTAGTGTATTTGCTATTATAATTATCAACAAGTTTATTATATTCATAATATTCCATTGAGGTTAATGCTGTCTCATATCCCATATGGTTAACAGTAGTACCGTTTGTTTTGGTTGTACCGCCGTAGAATATTGTTTCCAATTCTTCAGATGTATATCCGGTTGAAACAGCAATAGTTTCACCTGTTAGTGCATCAATGTCATTATAAGGTATCTTACCTGTTGATAACTTATTTTTTTCTAAATTATCAAAGAATGTTGTTTCATATTTCAAACCGTAAGATTCTAAAAAAGTAGTTAAAGGGTCGTCTGATTTAAGTGCATTTTCATATTTAAGAGTATCTGCTTCAGATACTAAAAGCTGACCGGCCATATTAGATAACCCGTATTGATTGTTATATGGATTATATGCAGTTAAAGCATTGAAAGTTAATTTTTGATAAGCAGAACTATTGTCGGCACCATAGTTGGTGAACATTAATTGAGCATCGTTTAAAGCATTAATATAGTTCTCGCTTACTTGACTGCTTTCGTTAGCGAGACGCATTTTTGAATTGCTGATCATTTGAGCTCTTAACTCATTATCAGACAAACGCGTTGTTATTGAACATAATGCTGTTAGTGATGCGCCCAATCCCATTTTAGGTATCCTGTCCTTTCAATAATTTCCTTAGTAACTTTTTATTTACTATGGTAATCGGCACTTTTATGTTAAAACTTTAATAAATAAACCTATAATGTTACAGAATTGTTACATATTTTTATTAAAGCTCTTTTTAATCTCTCTATTTTTTTCTCGGATGTTCCTATTCCGCATAACAGCATTGTAGAAATTTCATTTGTTTTCTCATCTTCTATATTAAAATCTTTATATAATTTCTCGGATAATTCGTAACCGGATAAATATTTAATTTTTACAAGAATTTTAAGAGGGTCATCCCCATAAAAATCACAGGTTTTGCATGATTTTTTTAAATTATTTATATTTTCTATTAAACTGATAATTTGTTTTCTTCCCTGTCTGCTGTTTAGATAATTAATATTAGCCTCAATGCTTGCCAGCACAGGATATGAAGGTGAAGTTGTATTAATCATCTCTAAACCGACTTTAGGATCAAGATCACAGTATGAATGAACTAAGGCTGTAGGATTAAGTCCACCTGCTGTTTTATGCAGGGATTGCACCGTAAAATCCGCAGTATTTATTGCGCTCAATGGCAGTTTATCGCAGAAAGGATATAATGCACCATGAGCTTCGTCAACAATAAGATATGCATTATATTTAGAACAAATTTCTTTTATTTTCTTAATATCAGACACAATGCCTTCATAGGACGGAGAAGTTATAATAACAGCCTTTATATTGTTATTTTTTAAATTTTCTTCTATAATCTTAGGCTCTGTAATTCCGGAAACTCCCCATTCTTTAGTTTTATCGACTGTAAAATATACAGGTTCGCAGCAGGCGAGTTTTACAGCATTATAATGCGAAGGATGGGCATTATCCCAAATTAATACTTTATCGCTTTTTTTCGTACAAGATAAAATAGAAGCAATTATCCCGCTTGTAGATCCATTTGTCAGAAATCTTGTGTATTTTGTCTTGTAAATATTTTTTGCACGTTCTTCAGCTTTTAAGAGTGCTTTCTGCGGATTCGAGCAGTCTGTTTCGGAAATATCGTACTTATAAAACTGTCTGAATTTATTAAAAATAAAAAACTTCTGTCCATGTGACGGTGTTGTGAACAAAAGTTTTCTATTATTTTTTCTAAGTAAATTAATCAAACTCATAAAATAAAATTATTATTTATTTCTAATTTCTATGCTTCGTTTTGCGCAATACTGAGTAAGAGTCATTTTATCAATATTGGTGTGGTAAATAAATCTTCCTGAAAGAGTATAACTGCCGTCGTTATTTTTTTCTATTCTTATCGGAGAAAACATACATTCAACCGACTGTTGAGCAGAAAGAGGCAAACTGACTTTATACTCTTTTTCTATATCAATATTTTCATTGGTTTTAAACTTCATACCGCCTGCGGATATATCAAGAGTTAATATTTTATGTGTCTTATCAGCAGTCATGTCAATATCATGCATAAACTTAACACGGGTATATTGACGTCTTTGTAAAAATTTATGTTTTGCAGGATTTGCTATTGTCAGAGTTTTTCCTTCTATTTCTTTTGCAAAAGAGTTGAAAAATAGAGTTCCATACTGCGTGTTAGTATAGAATTCGCAATAATTGTGCAGAAGAATTCCTTCAGGCTCATACTCCAGTACAATTTTAAATTCTGTAGGGGATACGTCCGTAATTGTACCTTTATTAGCGTTTTTAAAATTATGCGGAACTAAAGTAATTGCTCTTTCTTTTTCAATTAATTCTCTCATGTTTTTTTCCTCTTATAATAATTGCTATAAAACAATTATACACGATTTTTCAAATTTGGCAAACCGGCAAACATAAGTTTGCATCGCCTGCAAGAACACGACGACATTAATGAAACGCCACGATCAAACAGTAAATTAAATATGAATAAATTAACTCTTACTATTGAAATATTATTGCATTAAAAAAAGCCTGAATTTAAAATTTCAGGCTTTTTTATCAATTCGTCCGTCAGGAAATACTGTTTGATACCCCGTTGACAATTTCTTCTTTTAAATTTCCGGTATTGTCATACTTGAATTTTTGGATGTTAAGAGGGTTTTCTTTAATTCCAGAAGGTGTAATCATTTTAATTACTTTTCCGTCTTTATTAAAATGAGTTATACCATGAGCATTCCCTTTAACCTCATCATAAAGAACTTCCGCTCTTAACTTACCGTCTTTGCCGTAGAACTTGCTTTGATAGAAGCCTTTTTCAAATTTGTCAACACGCCTTGTATCGTTTTTAAGTATGGTTATTATGTCTTCACCTTCTTTAATTTTTTTAAAATCAGGTGCCATTTTGGTGAAGTTGTCAAGAGGATTTACAAGTTTTTTAACGGGATTAGTATTGACTGCTTGTTCTGCAAGCTCCTGTGTTGCTTTAGTACCGCCCTTGCCTCTTGTTGCAATATAAATTCCTGCCGCTGCAAGTGCCGCAATGGTCAAACCTATCAGCGTTTTTGTTTCTGTGGACATTTCTTTATTTTCAGTCTGCGGATTTGGCTGAGCTTGAACCTGCGGTTGCGTTTGAGTTTGGGTTTGGGTTTGTAAACCGGAGGTGAAATACTGATTGTAATCCGCAAAAGAATTAACTTTCATTGTCATAATTTTTTTCCTTCTACATAATTTCTAAATTATTGCTACCTTATATATAATTAAAAACCAAACATCAAAAAAGTTGACACTGCAACTCCCTATCCTATCCTACCCTATCAAAGAATATAACTGAATTTGAGGCGTTTTAAAAGTCATTTTACATTTCGTTACATGTGCGATTTTAATTACATGACATATAGATATTATACAAAAGAAAAGCCCCCCTAAAACAGAGAGGCAAATACTGAGCAATCAGAAGAGTTGAGGATTTACATATACATACTAAGTCTTTTTTTGACGAAAAACATTAGAGGAAATAGTTATTTATTCATACTAAAAGTAGCTCCTATTGACTAGGAGCTACTAATTACATTGTATAATTGTTAAGTTGCTATTCTTTCAGGAATGATTCATAATTTCTTGCAAGTAAGTGTGTTTTTACCTGATTTATTAAATCAAGGGCAACCCCAACCATGATGATAAGGGAAGTAGCACCAATACCCTGTAAAGTTCTGATATTTGTCAAATAAGTCGCAAATGACGGAATCAAAGCGATTGTACCTAAACCTAAAGCGCCGATGAAGGTAGTTTTGGAAAGAATTTTATCTAATGCTTCGGCTGTCGGTTTACCGGGTTTTATACCCGGTATTGAAGAACCATGCTTTTTAAGGTTATCCGCAATATCTTTCGGCTGCATATTCGGCATAATCGAAGCATAGAAAAAAGTCAAACTGACGATTAGCGTGAAATATAATACATAATACAGCCAGCCGTCAGGGCTTAACCAGTGGTTCAATCCCAGAACTATATTCTTAGCTGTCTCAGATCTGAAATTTGCCTGACCAACAAGGCTCAATACTGTAGATGGGAAAAGTAATATCGCGATTGAAAATATAATCGGCATAACCCCACCCGGATTTAATTTAAATGGAATGTATGAATTCATTCCGCCATATACCTTGTTCCCAACTTGACGCTTAGGATTTACTATAATAACTTTTCTTACAGCTTCTTGCATAATAACGATAAATACCATAGTTGCAAAGAAGATTGCAAGCAAAACAGCTAATCCTAACTGTAAAACGCCATTATGGGAGACCATTTCTATTGTTTTTGAAGCATAAATCGGAATACCCGATAAAATACCCACGAAAATTATTAAAGAGCCTCCGTTTCCGATGCCTTTTTCTGTAATCAATTCAGAAATCCACATAACCAATACCGCGCCTGCAGTTAATACTGTAATTGAACTTAAAAAGAATATTCCGTGATTAACATTTGGCAAAATCGCATCCGGAAGATGTCTCATATACAACATAAATATCACTGATTGAAATGCTGCAAGTATAACAGTGAATATACGTGTGTATTGCGACAGTTTTCTTCTTCCTGCTTCGCCTTCTTCTTTTTGTAATTTTTCCAATTGAGGTATTACAACAGAAACCAACTGCATGATAATTGATGCCGTAATGAAAGGTCCGATACCCAATGCAAAAATAGATACGTTACCTAAAGCGCCGCCCGAAAATAAATCTAAAAATCCAATAATATTATTACCTTGAGCTATATTAGCAAAAACTTCGTGTCTTATACCGTATAAAGGCATTTGAACACCTAATCGGAACGCGCAAATCATTAAAAATGTAAAAATAATTTTTTGTTTTAATCCTGAGGCCTGCCACATTGACATTAAATCTTCAGTGGTGGGCATTCTCATTCCTTGTGCCATATCGCACCTCCCTGTAAAAATACAGGGGGAAATCCCCCTGTTACACTAATTCAACTTTTCCGCCTGCAGCTTCAATTTTTGCTTTAGCTGACGGACTTATGTAGCTAACTTTTAAATTAACCGCATTTTTGATTTCACCGTTACCTAATACTCTTAAGCCATCGCTTGAAGGGTGAGCTTTTTTAGCTTCTTTTAAAATTTCAAGAGAAATTTCTTTTAAGCCAAGCTGCGCGATTCTACCTATATTAATTTCAGCGTAGTTAAGCGCATGGATATTTTTAAAGCCTCTTAATTTAGGCATTTGTCTGTATCCGGGCATTTGACCGCCTTCAAATCCTCTTTTAGCCGATCTTCCGGAACGTTGTCCTTCACCGTTGTGACCGCGGCAAGAAGTTTTACCATGACCTGAAGAACGTCCTCTGCCTTTACGTTTAATTTTATGCGTTGAACCTTCAGCGGGTTTTAAATCTTCTAATGTAATTGTATTTGCCATATATTTTTCCTCTTTTCCTTTTGTCATCCTGAATGTGGGATTGACATAATTTTTATTCTATTACTTGAACAAGGTGTGATACTTTGTTTACCATGCCCATAATTGTGTCGCTATTGTAGTGTTTAACTGTCTGGTCTTTTTTAGTTAAACCAAGACCTGCTACAACTCGTTTTTGTTTTTCGGTCGAACCGATTAAACTTTTAACAAGTTTAATTTGTATTTGTTTTTTTTGGTTTTGTGTTTTTGCCATTTTTTATTCCTTTTTATTTTTATGTTACCAATATCGTTAAAGTTAAATCAATAACCCGGTCTAACTATGTACTTAGTACTTAATTTAAAAGTTCTGCCATTGTTAATCCGCGTTTTTTAGCGACTTCACTGAACGGAGTCAAACTTTTTAAAGCATCTAAAGTTGCATTAGCAGCGTTAAGAGGTGATTTTGAACCTAATGATTTTGAAAGAATATTTTCAATACCTGCAAGTTCAAGCACTAAACGAACCGCTCCGCCCGCGATAATCCCTGTACCTTGAGAAGCCGGTCTTAACATAACTGAACCTGCGCCTGATCTTCCCGTGATAGGGTGAGGGATAGTTGTTTTGAAAATAGGGACTGTAATAAGGTTTTTTCTGCCGTCAGCGATTGCCTTTTGGATAGCAATAATAACTTCTGACGCTTTAGCACAACCAACGCCGACCTGACCTTTTTTGTTACCTACGATAACGATAGCTCGGAAGCTTAATTTTTTACCGCCTTTAACAACTTTTGTTACACGGCGGATTTGAACTACGCGTTCTATCCATTCAGATTGAGGTTTTTCTTCTTCTCTTTCACGTGGTTTTCTTTGTCCGCGTTTTCCTCTGCCTCTTCTATCAGAAGGAAGGACTTCAACTTTTTCTTCTGCTTCTGTTTCTACTTCATCAGCGATTGCATCAGATACTTCTGTAGTTTCAGGCACTGCAGATCTTTCTTCGGCTATTACTTCTTCCGCTTCATTTTCAGTTACAGAACCGGCATCAGTTACAGCTTTTTCAGTTTTTTCCGTTTCAGCAATTTTTTCTTCAACTTCAACGGCTACTTCTGCAGCTTTTTTTGAATCAGAACTTTCTGATTTTGCCTCAGTTTCGACGGTTAATTCATCTTTGTTTTCTTCTAAACTCATTGTTTTACCTTTCATTTAAATAAAATTTATTTCATATATTTTACGAATACATCAAAAATAAATGCTTTATATATGGATTTTTAGCGTAATCCCTTTAAGCTTTTGAAATTATATTCGTGATACTTTTCTGACATTTTTTATAATAACACAAAAATTTTTCAACGCAAGCCCAAACATTATGTTTGGATCACATGTGCTTTTCTTGAAACGCAAAAATATTCTTAAAACGCCATGTGCGCATGTAATTGAAAAAGGCAACAACTATGTCATATCGGAAGTGTCATTGCGAGGAGTATACGACGAAGCAATCTAGCTTATAAATAGTAATATAGTTATTATTATATCCTTATCGGATAATCGTCTTTGACTTCCCAGTTATCCATTTGCAATATTCTGCCGCAGTAATCTTTATTTGTTTTACAATTATTTAAAGCTGTATTTCTATCATTTGTTTTAGGGGCATAAGGTCCAAAGTAAACACCCGGCTGAAAATATGCAGTAGGATTTGAATTATTTTGACCCGGACATATTAAAAAAGCGAATTTATCTCTTCCCATTACATTAGGTTTTCTACCACCGTTTATATCATAAATCAAATCATAGCAGCCGCCGTTTCTCACATGCATTACCGAACCGTCAGCAAAGACAACTTTTGTATAATTATTATATGTAGAATCTTTTTCTGCTGATATGTATTTTAAATATGAAGCAAGGTATTTTTTGAAAAAAGCATCTGAAAGATCACTATTTGCCGCCGGGTCATAAGTGCTGTTTTGATCATACTGCATAGCTGTTTTACTCCACCAATTAACCGGACCGTTATCTCTTTCTGACATAGTTATTGCTTGTTCCATTATGCTGTTGAATTTTGATAACCTTGCGGTAACTTCTTTTTTTCTTGTGCTCGCAGTCAATACAGGCATAGTAAGAGCCGCAACAATTCCTATGATGCTGATAGTTATTAAAACTTCTGCAAGTGTAAACCCTTTTTTATTCATTAATACCTCCAAAGTTTTTATATTTCTTATTATAACAGATTTCAAAGATTGTGCAAGCGTAATATCAAAGAGATCCTGCATATTCGCCGCTCAAGAAAGCTTGCCGAGTGCTTGGTTGCTCGCGATTAACGGCGTTTCGGTCTTGCGCTTCCGCAAGCCCTCCAGCCTCAGCTCGCAATCCGCTGATTGCGCTGATGGGTAAGGCTTGCGTTAAACCAAGTTCAGGATGACAAAATTAATGTTTGCTATTTTAGTATTTTGTCAAGCATATTAATCATGCTGCTATGAAATCTTTCACATTCCTCTTTATTTTTTGCTTCAAAACGAAGTGTGAAAACAGGTTCGGTATTGCTTTGACGTATAAGCGCAAAACCGCCGTCAAATACTATGCGCATACCGTCAAGAGTAATAATTTCACTTATTTCAGAGCCGAATACTTCCCTGTCAGCTTCAATATACTGCTGGATTTTTTCCAGCGTCGGTTTTTTCAACTCATTTGGACAAGGATATCTGACTTCATGAGATGAATAAACTTCATCAAACGGCTTAAGCATATCCTGAATTTTAAATGCCGGGTTAATTTGTTTTTTATTCGCAATAATTTCGATAAGTCTGCAACCAGCGTAAATCGCATCATCAAAACCGTAATATCTGTCTTTAAAGAAAGTATGACCGCTCATTTCGCCTGCAAGAACCGCTTCTGTTTCTTTCATTTTTTGTTTTATATACCCGTGCCCTGTTTTGCACATAATTGCATTACCGCCGATTTTGTTTATAGTGTCGTATAAGATCTGAGAACACTTAACTTCGCTGACTATAGTCGGGCAAATACCTTCTTTTTTATATTTTTCGATTAAATCTATAGCGTAAATCAAAAGTACTTTGTCACCTGTAAGATAACGTCCTGTTGAATCTACAACACCTATTCTGTCGCTGTCTCCGTCGAATGCTATACCAAAATCTGCATTATTTTCAACAACAGCTTTTTTTAATTCACATAGAGTTTTTTCATCACTCGGGTTTGGGTGGTGGTTTGGAAAATCTCCATCTGGTTTTGAGAATAATTCAATAACTTCACATCCCAGCTCTTTATAAACCTGAGGACCAACAACGCCGCCTGTTGCATTTGCGCTGTCAACGACAACTTTTATGCCATTTCCTATTGTGTCGAATGTTTCTTTCATTTCACTTATATAGTCAGGAATAATATTATATTCTGAAACTTTTCCGGTATATTTAACTTCATGTTCTGCTTCAAATTCTTTAAATGTTAGTTCTTTAACTTCTTTAATCTGTTTTTCATTGAGAGTTGTCTTGTTATATGTCATTTTCAGCCCGTTGTATTCTTTTGGATTGTGGCTTGCTGTAATAATTGCCGCCGCAATTACATTTTTACCGTCGGTAACATCATTTGGCAAGCCTTTAACTTCTGAATAATATCCTATAGGGGTCGGCGCTAAGCCTAAATTAACAACACTTGCGCCTGTTGATGTAATTCCTTCATTTAAAGCATCTCTAAGCGATGGAGAATGAGTTCTTGCATCAATAGTAACTGTAATGCACATATTTTCTGGACATTCCCATGATTGTTCATGAAGCCAGGCTACAAATGCTCTGCCTGTTTTATAAAACAATTCTTCGGTTATATCTTCACCGTAAATACCTCTAATATCGTTTTTACCAAACGCGTGTTCATATTTTTTCATAATATTATTCATAATTTAGCCCTCTCCAGACTGTTTATTCTATAATAAATATAACATGAAAAATTTCTTTGATAAAATACTTAATAATCAACAATGGGCAGGCTGGGTTTTTATTTTACCTGCAATTTTCGGAACATTTATTTTTATTATTATTCCGGTAATTTGCTCATTCGGTTTGAGTTTTGCGAAATGGGATTTACTCAATCCTATTGAATTTGTTGGTTTATCAAATTACAAAGTAATATTTTCCGAACCGTTATTCTATAAAATATTACTTAATACAATTATTTTTGCAATTGCCACATCAGTCCTAGGTGTGATAATTCCGTTAATTTTAGCATGTATTTTGAATACAAAAATAAGAGGTTCGGAATTTTATAAAACAGCTTACTTTTTGCCGTTTATAACCCCTATGATTGTTATAGGGGTTGTGTGGGAATGGATTTTCGACCCTAATATCGGTTTATTAAATCATATTTTACATTTAAATATAAATTGGCTTTATGACACGCATTTTGCTATGCCTGCATTGATTATTGTTTCTGTATGGAAGCTTATCGGTTACAACATGATTATATTTTTATCCTCTCTCGGCGCAATCAGCAGCAGCATGTTTGAGGCGGCTAAAATAGACGGCGCAAATGCCTTTGAAACTTTTAAAAATGTAACTGTCCCTCTTTTATCTCCGACAATATTTTTTGTTGTCATTATAACTACAATATCGTCTTTTCAAGTCTTTGACTTAATTTATTTAATGACTCAAGGCGGACCTTTAGACAGTACCAATGTTATAGTTTATGCTATTTATAAAAATGCTTTTGAATACTTTAATATCGGTAAAGCAAGCGCGATTGCGTATGTTTTGTTTACAATAATTCTTGTATTAACCTTAATTCAGTGGAATTTACGCAAAAAACTTGTTTACAACGAGACTGATTAGAAAACTTTTTTAAAAATTTCACTTGAATTATCCGTAAGTTGTTTCAACGTTTTATAAGCGGCTTCACCAATGTTTGTCGTCGTTGAATCGATATGTTCGTATGACTTTTTCAATGGTTTTCCGCATTCCTTTAACTGTATAGACATTCTTACGCAAGGGTACGGCTTTTTGTTAGAGCGGCCTGATAGATATATATCTTTTTTATCAAATGCTCTTAACTTGTTTTTTAATGATTTGAATTCGTCTTTAAGTCCGGAATCTATGGCATATCTGCGCATTAGCTTGAACGTAGTATTATCATTATATAATCTTGCAGTGAAGCATGTATTTTGATTATTCAAATGCTGATTAACTTGCATGAAAAAATTCCTTTATAAGTAATTATATATTCGTGCCAATATATGAAGACAGACTTTGTTTAGCATCATGACCAAATACAGCGTTTGCTGCCCTGCTAGAAGGATTAGACAATTCTTCTATAGTTTCAACAACTTCACTTGCATTATTACCTGTGATAAGACCAAGGGATTTACTTCCTTCGACTCTATGAATAACATAATAAGAATAAGACTTCAACTTTGTGTATTTCAGTTCCGCCTCACTGTAATTCACTTCCCGTTTCACTAATTTCAGTGTTGCGTCAGGATATACTTTTTTAAGCTTATCTAAAGCACTATCCAGACGAACAATCTCTTCCGGTTTTTCTTTTACAGCTATCTTAATAAAATCCTTAAAATCGTCATTAATAACAATCTCTTCCGGTTTTTCTTTTACAGCTATCTTAATAAAATCCTTAAAATCGTCATTAATTACAAATTTAGCGCGAAAATTTGGCCTATACGTGTTTTGGCTACTAGAAATATTATTGATTCTCATGGAACCCTCCTTTTTATAAGGTATTAAAAACCGTGAATTTTATTTTTTGCTAGACGGCATTAAAATATTCATTAAAAATTTTCATACTGCAATATTTGCCGCACATTGTGCAGGGTTTTCCGTCGTCAATATGCTCAAATACGCACTTGTCTATAGCGTATTTTTTCTGCTCAGCCCAGTCAAGGTTTTTACGAGCCACGGACATTTTGTAATCACGTTCGATAGCCGCTTTGTTGCCTCTTGCTACGTCTGCTGCGTGTGCTGCAATTTTAGATGCGATAATTCCTTCTCTGACCTGTTTTACATCAGGCAACCCTAAATGCTCGGCAGGAGTTACGTAGCACAAGAAATCCGCACCGTACTGCGCCGCTAATGTTCCGCCGATTGCCGCAGTTATATGGTCATATCCCGGAGCAATATCTGTAACTAATGGTCCTAAAACATATAAAGGCGCATAATCAGTTAACTGTTTAATTGTGTGCATCATTGAAGGAACTAAGTTTAAGGGCACATGTCCAGGTCCTTCTACCATTGCCTGAACTCCAAAATCTCTCGCACGTTTTACAAGCTCGCCTAAAACAAGTGTTTCCGCTACCTGAGCTCTGTCGCCCGCATCTGCTCCGCAGCCCGGTCTTAAACCGTCGCCCAGCGACAATGTACAGTCATATTCACGCGCAATTTCAAGCAATTCGTCATAATATTCATACAAAGGGTTTTCTTTTCCCGTTGCTTTTATCCAGCACGCAAGCATTGAACCGCCGCGTGAAACGATATCTGTCACACGTCCTTGTTTCTCAAGCTGGTCTACAACAAATTTCGTCACTCCGCAATGTACTGTTATAAAATCTATGCCATCTTGACATTGTTTTTCAATATCAGAAAATAATTTGTCTTTTGAGAGTAATGCAATATCTTTAAATTCGTCAAGAGCTTCTTTCCCTGCCTGATACATAGGAACTGTACCGATTGGAAGTTTTGTTGCCGATAAAATCTGCTTTCTTGTTCCGTCAATGTCAGAACCTGTTGATAAATCCATTAAAACATCCGCTCCTGTTGCTTCAATGATTTTAACCTTATCAAGTTCGGTCTCAATATTTGAGCGCTCCATCGATGTCCCTATATTTGCGTTAATTTTAACTGTTAATCCTTCGCCGACACCGGTCGGAATTACATCTTCGCGTCTGTTATTTTTTAATATTACAACACGTCCTGATGCAATTTTTTCTCTTACAAATTCAGGAGTCACACCCTCTTTTTTTGCTATAAACTCCATTTGTTCGGTAATTTTATTATTTTTAGCTTCTAGAATCTGTGTAGTCATTTTTTATCCTCCTGATTTATGTTTCAACTAAATTGTATCAGAAACATTTAAAATTTGTAACAAAAAAACTGAATGTATTAAAGTTTTTTTATGTCATGTCCGATAACAAACTTACAGGTTAAAAATATTTTTTAGGGAGTGTATGCTTGATGTTTGAGAAACTGAATGATGAAAAAATTATTGTAGATATTACTAATTTAGTGAATAATTGTGAAAACATAGAAAATGATTTGGATGCATATTGTCAATTTATGAAAGGAATAATACTTTCTACATCCGGCTTAAACTAGCAGGTTGTATGATGAAATATTCAGAGCCGTCTGTTATATTGTAATCATTATGAAAATAGTTATATTAGGCGGTGTCGCCGCCGGCGCAAAAGCTGCTGCAAAAGCGCGAAGACTCCTGCCTGATGCACAAATTGATATATATACCGATGACACGCATGTTTCGTATTCTTCATGCGGTCTGCCGTATTATATTGCAGGTAATTTTGAAGATTACGAGATGCTTTTAGTTCGTTCGCCCGAAGCATTTGAACAGTCGAGAATTCATGTGCATTTGCTTAACAGAGCTATTAAAATATTACCTGATTCAAAACAGGTTCTTGTTTATGAAATGACCGATAAACAAACTTTTTTAGTTGACTATGATAAACTTATAATAGCAGTAGGCGCAAGACCTTTTATTCCGACAATTCCTAATATAAATTTAAAAAATATATTTACACTCAGAAAAATAGAAGACGGAATCGCTATAAAAGAGAAAGCCTTACAATCAAAACATGCTACAATAGTCGGCGGCGGTTTTATCGGCTTAGAACTTTTGGAAGCATTTATTGATCAAAATTTAAAGGTAACTCTTATTGAATACTCTCCTTTTATAATGCCAATGTTTGATGAAGATATATCAATTCTGATAAAGGAACAGCTTATTTCAATAAATGACGGGCGTTTTGAAATTTTAACTTCTGAATTAGTCTCTGAATTTATCGGTGATGAATGCGGTGTAAAAATTGTTAAGACAGCTTCCGGCAGAGATATAGAAACAGATTTGGTAATATTGGCAACAGGTGCAGTTCCTAATGTTGAAATTGCCCGCGATGCAGGTATTGCCATTGGCGAAACAGGAGCAATCAGAGTAAATGAGAAAATGGAAACTAATATACCTGATATATATGCCTGTGGTGACTGTGTAGAAGAATATTTCATAATGACAGGTACAAAAATCTGGATGCCGCTCGGCGCTGTTGCTAACAAAGAAGGCAGATGCGCTGCTATGAATGCATGCGGATTTGAAGACATATTTGCCGGTGTTTTAGGTTCTGCAGTCGCAAGATCTATGTATTTAACCATGTCTATGACAGGATTGACGGAGAAAAAAGCAGCAATGGCAGGTTTTAATCCGGTTTCTTCAATTGTGACCAAAAATGATAAGGTTGGCTATATGCCAAATGTTAATAATATTACACTAAAAATAGTTGCCGATTTGGATACAGGTCTTCTATTAGGCGGACAGGCTATAGGGGTTGGAGATGCCGATAAAAGAATAAATATTTTAGCATCAGCACTAGTCGGAAAGCTGACTGTTGAAGAATTTTTAAAGAACGATTTAACTTATGCACCGCCATTTTCGCCAACGATTGATCCTCTTTTGAATGCTGCGGAAATATTATCATCAAAAATCAAAGCATTGCGAATTGGCAAATTCGCGGAATAGAAATCCTGCAATAAATATGAATGACTATTATCAAGCTCTATTTAATATTTTTTTAAGATATCGTGCTATGCCTTCTCCCATAGCAAAACAATTAGGCTGAACTCTAAGAGCCCCTTGAGATAGAAAATCAGCGGATATACACCTTCCAGCAAAAAATAAATTGTCAATATCTGCTGACATAAGACTTTCAATGGGAAGTTGATAATCGGTAACCATAAATAAAGTGGATTGATTACGTTTACTGCTATGGATATCAACAGGGTAATTTGATACAACAACCGGGTTTTCAAAAGTTTTTCCTGATTTTATATCTTCAATCGTATATATGTATTTTCCTTTAATTCTTCTTGAAACCCTTACTCCGAGCATATCTGCAATATTAGAAATATAACTGTTTTCAAAACCGGGAAAGTATTCTTTACAGAAATTTGATAGCCTGTATATAATTTTACGACCTTGCAGCAAGGCCTTTGAGACATTTTTAACTTTAAGCGTATCTTTATAATTAATTATTCTGGGGCAGTTAAAAGCAATAGTAGAAGGCATTCCCGCAACTGTGAATATCTGAAAGTAGTTTCTGTCGTGATTTTTAATAATTCCTTTTTTTACAGCGTCTTCAAATAAAGGCTTTAATGCCCAATTCCTGTCTTTGTCCCAAGTGTAAGATGTAGAAAGATGAATAAACCCGTTTATATCCTCTACAGTAGTAACATTTCTATCTCTGTCAAAACCATCAAGCCATTTTGAAAAAGTAACAACATCAACTCCACCCATCATAAATCGTAAACTCACAGGCTGTTGTTCATCTTTTTCTTCTAAAAATTGGCAATGACATAATTTTGCGATTTCAGCATCACCGGTCGTATCAACTACATATCTCGGTTCGATATATACCGATAATCCTTTTTCCCCACTTTCTATCTTGCCGTTACATACCGATAATATTTCTTTTGATAATTTAAGTCTTTTAATCTTAGTATCCTTAAGTGTTACATCTATTATATTAGTATCGAAAAACACTTCTACTCCTGCTTTCAACATTAAGTTATCTAATGCAATTTTTGTCAACTCCGGATTAAACCATCCCGGATTATTATAATAAGTAGCTTGTCCACCAAGTGACTGCAATTCATCAATTAAATCACTGTAAAATTCAGTATTTATCTGATTATTACCGGCTGTCATTGCCGGAACTACAAGTGCTGAAGTTATTGTACCGCCCAAGTGTATTTTTTTTTCTATCAAAAGTGTTTTTAACCCTAGTTTTCCTGCCATATAAGCTGCCGCACATCCTGCTGTACCACCACCTATTACTACTACGTCATAAATCATTTTTCGCCTCCGGAATTTTTTCTTTTATATTGTTTAATATACTTTGAACTGGAAATTAAGTCACTTTTATTAATGTTATTTACATTATTTTCTATAATAACTTCATTAGTAAGACTTAAATTTTCATCTCTATAAATAATACCTGCTTTTGTTTTCAAGAGTCCTAAATCGTATTCTGAGAGTTCATGTTTTATAAGAGATTTATTTTTTACTGCAACAGTACCTATATTTTTATTAGTTGTTTCGTTATAAATTTTGCCAATATAAAATCCTGCCTCTAAAAAAGTATTTCTTACGTTAGCTGCGCTGGAGTATGTAAGAATCATTCCGTTGCTGTCTAACTTATTATATAAAAGTTTAAAAAACTCCAATGTCCACAAACAAGGGCACTTAGGAGGAGAAAAAGCATCCAGGAATATATAATTATATTGTAAATTTGTTTCAGAGAGAGCCTTTCTGGCATCTTGTACTTTGAGATTAAGGGTGATTTCGTTATTTTTAAGGTATCTTAAAGCGCTTTTATAGCTCGAAGATAGATACCTATAATATATATTATGTAAGAAGCCTTTTAAATTGATTCTCGAGGTAGTAAAACACCCCTTGTTTTCATAAAATTCGAATAAATTTAGCATATATTTATCAAAATATTGAGAATAATCTCTGTTTTTTAAAATATTTATAAAATCTTTATCAAAAATAATTTCCCTATTATTTTCTAAAAGCAATTTTAGTAAAATAATAGGGATTTCTTTTTTTAATTTAATATTTGATATATTTTTTTTATTTAATAATTTTGAAATTTTTTCTTGTTTGAAATTTATTTTGTTGTTTTTTATATATGTTCTGCCGGTTACAAAAAACGGAGACAAATAAGCAAGATTTTTATCCGTATCAATTGCATCAATAAAAATTTTTCTTTTTGGATGTTTCCTTATAGAATTCTTATTATTCATAGTGGAAATATTATCGGTATCTAACGATTCGTTATAAGAATTGCTGTTTTCATGATTTCTTGATAAATTCACCCGAAAAATATTATCAGTACCTATCGTCGCGTTATAATGCTTTTTTTCTTCAGTAATATTTTCTAAAAAATAATTTAAAAAACTTTTTGTGTTATATCCGATTCCGAAACAGATATCTAAAATTTTTATTTCATTATTATTTTCAAAATATTTTTTGAAATCCGCAGGTAAAATAAATTTCTCATACGCTTCTGTTAAAGCGCCATAAGTAGAATGGTATATATCATCATCTATAGGACTGAATAACCCTACAGAGCCATCGTTCGTATAATATGGATATAATTTATGCATGCTTACATTATAGAGTATAGAGAAAAGAGTTCAAATTCTTTAATATTCTTTAATATAATCTTATTAATAGCATTTTTTTCTGTTTTTGTTATAATAACAGAAGACTTAAAGTCTAAAGTGTGAGGAAATTATGAAAATAAGTGTAAAAGTACCGGCTACAACGGCTAATATAGGACCGGGTTTTGACTGTTTGGGTATGGCTTTGCCGATATATAATATCATAACTATTGAAGAAACGGTACTTCCGGGAACAGGAATTGAGATTAATATAATTAATGAGATTGAAGAGGAAGATGAATTATCTCTTGAGCATATTCCGCTTGATGAAAGCAGTATTATTTATAAAGCTGTAGAACTTCTTTATAATTATATAGGACAAGCTCCGGGTGAATTAAAAATTACAATACATACCCAAATCCCTATAGCGCGCGGATTAGGAAGCAGTTCGTCCGTAATTGTCGGGGGATTATTGGCAGCAAATGAATTACTCGGAAAACCAGCCGATGAAGCGGCTTTATTATCAATCGCTACTGAAGTTGAAGGACATCAAGACAATATTACACCTGCGATTGTCGGTGGATTAGTTTTATCCTCTCAAGAAGATGACGGCAGTATTTTATACAGAAAATTAGATTGGCCGGAAGAATGGCAAATTACTTTATGTATCCCTGATTATGAGCTCTCAACAGCAATAGCAAGATCTGTTCTGCCGGAGGAAGTCCCGATTGCAGATGCGGTTTATAACGCACAGAGATTGGCGATGTTTGTTGAAGCAGTTCACACACAAGATGAACAACTTATAAAAGCGGCATTGCATGATAAATTACACCAGCCATATAGAATGAAATTAGTACCGGGTTTAGAAGAGATTATGAATAAACTTAAACATGAAGACGATGTATTAGGCTGCGTTTTAAGCGGTGCAGGTCCGTCTATTCTAGTTATTTCTAAAAAAAGCAGCATTGACAGAATAAAATCGATTGTTAAAGAAACGTGGGCTGAATTAAATATTAAAGCAGATATTTTGACTATGCCAATAGAAAAACACGGAGCACAAATTATAAACTCTGACCAAACATAAGTTTGGCAAACAAGGTTTGCATCATTTGTGGCAAATATTGTAAATGCGTCATCCTGAACCGACTAAAAATCGATTGAGACATGGTCGAAATCTGATTTTTGTCGTCCTGAACTTGATTCAGGGTCTTATTGTTTCAGGATCTATCAATGTTAATGTTTTTTCAGATAAGACATATAAGACGATAAATTTTACAATTTATAGTAGTTTCTACCTATGAAAATCAAATAAAAATATGAAATACTATACTTATAACTTTTCATCTGTTAGATTTATTTCAGTATCGTAGCAGAGATTCTGAAACAAGTTCAGAATGACATATAGAAAAGTTATAAAGTAAATTAATTCAGGTATTTTTATGTTAGTAAGTGTCCTAAGTCATTGCGTCGGCTGCGGCGCCTGTTCAATATTATGCCCTGAAGTTTTTGATATTCGGGACAATTTTGCTGTCATTAATGCGCATAAAATATCTGGAAATGAAGATTCCTGTATTGATGCCGCTATGTTTTGTCCTGTCGGCGCTGTAAGTATTTATGAATAAAAAAAACTCCCTTTCGGGAGTTTTTGAAAATTTATTAACCTTGACCTGTGTATTCCGGCGCGAGATTTTTTGCGCCTGCCTTTTCTTCTTCTTTTGAAGCCTGATAATCTGCTTCCAGAAGTTTTAGTCTTGATTCTCTATTATCTTTTTCGGTTTGTAATTCATCTTCATATTGTTTTAATGGCTCTAATGTTGCCTCACGGTACATTTCAAAATTATTTTCCCAAATTGAATTTGCTTGAGCGAATTGCATTTGTTGTTGTTGCTGGAATGCACTGAATGATTTCATTTGATCTGTAGTAAATTGTGAGTATGCCTCAATACTATTTAAATCCATGCCTTTTTGGTTACCAAACGCAAAAATTGAAGCTTGCATCTGTGCACGCATATTAGTTTGCATAGCTCGTTGCTCAGCAGACAAAGCTTTTTCCATGTTACCGATTTCTTTGGTAGCGCGGCGTAGCTGTGATTGAATTCTTGTTAATTCAACCTGTTCTGATCTTATGGACTTGCCTAGGGCAAGTTTTTTGAACGCTGCTGTTAAAAACGACATGTTCTATCCTCTGTGTTTAGTCCTCGTAAATATATAAAGTATATCTATTTGTTATAATTGCTTTACTACCTTATTTTGTTTACAAATTGTTACAATTAATTTTTTATGTAACAATAGAACGCCATTATATGCTGATATAATTGTTTTTTTTCTATTTTTGCACTAATATATTGAAATAAGAAAATATTTATTTGGAGCAGCTTATGTTAAAAAACTTTTGGACAACTAAGAAGATTATATTCTCAATTTTAGTTATCATCTTATTATTACTTATTCCCAAAATTATCGGAATTCTACTGCTTTTCTTTGCAGCGTATGTAATTTCTTGCGCATTAAATCCGTTTGTTAATAAATTTCAGAAAAAAATGAGCCGCACTTTGGCTGCTGCAAGTGTACTAATTGTAAGTATGCTGAGCATCGTGGCATTATTTATTCCTATATGTTTTGTTACATACAGAGAAATAAGAACTTTTTTTATAAGTTTGCCTGAAAAAATTGAAACAGCAGTTAGATATTTCAATAGTATCAAAATATTCGGACAAAATATTGAAGATGTCATTGATTTCAATACAATACTGAGCTCTTCTTCAGGCCTATCACCGGATGTGTTTACTAAATTCGGCAATTTTACGATTGGATTATTAGAACTTGCTGTTGTTTTTATTGCTATGGGTATGATTATATATTATATACTCGTTGATAAAAATTATTTAAAAAATAAATTTTTGGAATTCTTCCCGTCTGAATTAAAAATAAAAGCTGATTATATTTTAGCTTCAATCAGCAACCGAGTCGGAGGATACGTCAGAGCACAAATATTATCAATGGTAGCAATCGGTGTTATGACAGCAATATTTTTAGCAATATTAGGAGTGGATTATCCTATTTTGCTCGGTTTAATTACAGGTGTACTGGATATTATTCCGATATTAGGACCTTCTGTTGCTTTAGCCGTAATTTTACTTGTAGCTTATCCTTTAGGTCTGGTTAAAATAGCATTAACTATATTAATTTTTCTTACCGCTCAACAGTTATCAAATTATATTGTAAGACCGATATTATTCGGTAAATTTATGGCATTACATCCTTTAATGATATTTTTCGCTTTATTTGTAGCACAGCAATTCTTAGGCTTCTGGGGAGTTATACTTTCCCCCGCAATCGCTGCAACTGTTTGCGTTTTGATTGATGAATTATATATCGCTCCGATAAATCAGCCTGTGGAGATTGAAGAACAATATAATGAAGAATAACGAAGTATACCTGTATAATAAAAAAACAAACAAAACCTCTGATTTTAAAATGTGGATGGCATTTCCGGGGATTTATTCATTTTCTTTGTCCTCACTTGGCTATTTATGGATGTATAAATGTATTGATGAAATTGACGGTGTAAATATTGAGAGAATATGTTCCGATACGGAATCTACTCTTTTCAAGAAAGAGGATATTAATCTTGTTGGATTTTCATTTTCATTTGATATGGATTTTCTAAAGATATTCAGTATAATAGACAAATATAATCTCCCTTTGAAAACCTCTGAACGCGAAGAAAATCATCCGTTGATATTTGCAGGCGGTCCGGTTGTCACTGCAAATCCTTTACCATACAGTGATTTTTTTGATTTTATAATTATCGGTGACGGCGAAGATGTTAATGTGGAAGTTGTCAAGCTGTGCAAAGCTAATAAAAATAAATCTAAAAAAGAAGTTTTGAAGCTTCTGTCGCAAATCGAAGGTATTTACGTACCTTCAATCAAACAAAATAAAGTAAAGAAACTTACAAAGACACTCTCTGAATGCATATATACGCCTATTATTAGCGAAAACGCGTTCTTCAAGAATACCTTTATCCTGGAAATGTCGCGGGGATGTTATAATCGCTGTGGTTTTTGTATCGCATCTTATTTAAATTTGCCGCTTAGATTTATGCCTTACGATGAGTTAATTGAAATTATAGACTTTGGGTTATCTTACACTAATAAAATAGCTTTATTAGGCGCTCAGGTTTGCGCTCACCCGCATTTTGAAAATGTTCTTAAGTATATTTATTCCAAAATTCAAAACGGTCAAAAAATAGAAATGAGCATATCATCTTTAAGAGTAGATGCTATTACTCCTGATGTAATTAAAACTTTTGTTGCAGCGGGACAAAAGAATATTACTTTAGCAATTGAAGCAGGCAGCGAAAGATTGAGAAAAGTAATTAATAAAAACTTAACAGAAGAGCAAATACTGAACGCTGTTGATATTTGTATAGAAAACGGTCTTAAAGGTCTTAAATTTTACGGAATGCTCGGCTTGCCAACAGAAACTCAAGAAGATATAAACTCGCTTATACAATTAGCCAAAAAGCTTAAAAAGAAAAATAAAGGGTTTAATTTGTCTTTCGGGTTTTCAACCTTTGTACCGAAAGCGCATACACCTTTCCAGTGGTGCGGTAGAGAAGAAACCCGGTCTTTGGAAGATAAAATTAGTTATTTAAAAAAGGAATTTCATAAGTTAGGTATCTCTGCAAATTTTTCAAGCCCTAAATGGGATTATTATCAAGCTGTATTATCAAGAGGTGATTCTTCTTTGGGAAACTATTTAATTGATGTTTATAAAAAAGGCGGCAAACTCGGAGCATTTAAATCGGCAGCAAAAGAAAACAAAATTGATACGGATTATTTTGCACTGGTAAATTACCCTTTGGATAAAGAATTACCCTGGAATTTTATTGAAGTATGCCCCGGAGTCGAGTTCTTAACAACGGAACATAACCGTTTGCTTAATCATTCTCATGTATCTTAAACAGGAACCTGTCCTGAATATACTAAACTGGACCATTCTTCAAAATAGCTTATCTGAGTTGCGCTTCCTGTTTTAATATAAATGCGGTGCATAGATTCGTAAGGGATATCAAGTGCTATACAAATTGCAGCTCTTATTACATCAGGACTTGTTACGATTATTATGCGGTTGCCAAGATTTTTATTAATTATATTATCCAAACTTGTTTTAATTCGCTTAACAAATTTCTCAACGCTTTCTGCGTCTTCGGGAATTCTTTCTTCCGGATTATTTATCATTTTGTATAATAAGTCAGGATATTTAATTTCAATTTGATTAAAAGTAAGTCCGTTAAATTTACCTACTTTTCTGGGAGTTAAATCGCGGAGAATTTCGAAATCCTGTTTGTAGACCTTTGCAACCATTTCAGCGCTTTGTATAGTTCTTGTTTCTGTAGAGGAATATATTTTATTGTTTTTAATACCTCTTTGTTTAAGAAATTCACAAATTTTCTCTATTTCTTCCTGACCTGCTTCATTCAAAGGCGGATAATTTTCAGTATCAGAAAATCTGTTCTCTTCCGAATATATAGTCGCTCCGTGCGATATAAAAGTTATTTTACACTTTCTGTCAAAATACATACTTCTTCCTCTTTATCTTTCTTAATTATAACATAATTTATTTATGTTTTATAGTATTATTAAAGAAAAGAATTCAGCGGAGGAAGTTTTATGAAAGGAAAAGCATTTAAATTCGGGGATGACATCTCAACAGACCATATAGCTCCTGGGAGATTATTTCATTTGAGATCTAATTTGCCCGAATTTGCAAAACACGTTCTGGAAGATGCTGATCCTGATTTCGCAAAAAATATGAAACCCGGAGATTTTGTTGTCGCAGGGAAAAATTTCGGTTTAGGGTCATCACGTGAGCATGCGCCACAGATTATTAAACTTGCCGGTGTAGGGGCTGTTATTGCAAAGTCATTTGCGCGGATTTTCTATAGAAATGCTATTAATATAGGTCTTTTGGCAATTGAATGCGATACAGATTCAATTGATGCCGGAGATGAACTTGATTTGGATATTGAAAAAGGAATTCTTAAAAACTTAACTAACGGCACTATAACGCAAATAGAACCGCTTCCGCCTGTTATGATAAAATTGCTTGAAGACGGCGGATTGGTTGAGCATATTAAAAAACATGGTGATTTCAAACTGGTTTAACTACCAGTTACGATATTTTGTTAAAGTCGCATTTGCATCATTTAAATCTTTTTTTCGAAGTCTTAGATAACTATTGTTTTTATTATTAATTATGCACATTGTTTTTGCACAATTATCTAATAATATTGTTAAGTTGCTTATAGCACTTGATTCTTTTCTCATTTGATTACATTCTGCCGGACTTGAACATGATTTAGACTTGATTTCACCATACATAATACCTTTGTAATAAGAATGCTCATATGCAACCAATTTATATGATGAACCAAGTTTTGAAAGTTGATTTTGAATACCGCGATGGAAGTTTTGAGATTGAACATCATTAGTATATGTGTAAAAAATTACTTTCTTATTTGAATTAAGCATCTCTGCCCATTCATAGCGAATTTTTGCAGCTAATCTTGCATCACCGGGTAATTGGCGCGCAGATACCAATTTATCAGAACTGTAAGGATTCTTTTCATTATTACCCAGAAAATTGTTAATTGATTTTTCAATCCCTGAAAAATCAAATGAATCGCTGGTAAAATAAAAAAATCCTCCGATTACTAATAATAATATAATTAAATTTTTCATCATGCTCTCCTATTCTTAATATTAAGATTATAGCAAATTTACATATTATTGACAATTATGTATACTTGTTGTTAGATAATAATACACGCTAAGCCGAAATTTCCATACCGGATATTTTGGCAAAAGCTGAAAGTATACTATAGTCCCCTTAAAAGGGTAATGTGAAAAAATATTCACAAAGACGTAAAAAAAAGGAGAAATTATGCCTACAATCAACCAGCTTGTACGTAAAGAACGTAAAAAGCTAAAAGACAAAACAAAATCTCCGGCTTTGATGAACTGTCCTCAAAGACGCGGAGTATGTACAAGGGTTTATACAACAACCCCTAAAAAACCTAACTCAGCACTTAGAAAAGTTGCCAGAGTGCGTTTAACAAACGGATTTGAAGTTACTTCATATATTCCGGGTATCGGTCATAATCTTCAAGAACACAGCGTTGTTCTAATCAGAGGCGGAAGAGTAAAAGACCTTCCGGGTGTAAGATACCACATCGTCAGAGGCACATTAGATACTGCAGGTGTTGCAAACCGCTCACAAAGCAGATCTAAATATGGTGCTAAAAGAGCTAAAGGAGGGAAGAAATAATGTCAAGACGTTCTAAACCTGCCAAAAGAGTACCTTTAGCAGATCCTGTATACAGCAGTGTTGATATTTCTAAATTTATCAACAGAATTATGAGACGCGGTAAAAAATCTTTAGCTGAAAGAATTTTCTACTCTACAATGACTAAAATTGAAGAAAGAACAAATGAAAAAGCTATTGAAATTTTCCAAAAAGCATTATCTAATGCAACTCCGCTATTAGAAGTAAAAGCAAGAAGAATCGGCGGTTCTACTTATCAAGTTCCTATTGAAGTTAAAGCAGATAGAGGATTTGCATTATCTTCATCATGGCTGATTGATGCTGCTAAAAAACGCGGAGGCAAATCTTTCATTGATAAATTAACTAATGAATTAATTGATGCTTCAAACGGTTCTGGCGCAGCTTGCAAAAAACGTGAAGATACCCACAAAATGGCGGATGCTAACAAAGCTTTTGCTCATTACAGATATTAATTTAATTAATAAAATATATAATAAGAGCCCGTTTCTAAAATCGGGCTCTTATTATATATAAGTAAACTCTTATATGAGTAGCAAATTTTATTTTTTATAGGTTTTAGTACACATGAAAAAATTTTAAAAAAGGGAAGTATATGAAATTAAATTCGATTTCTAATAATCAACAATATTGGTCATTTCAAGGTATTATCGTACCTGAAAAAGAACATCAGGAAATACATAAAAAAATCTTAGACTCAGTTATTGAAAATGGTGACGAAGATAAATTTGTTGAATTGTACAAAAAATTTAGAGAACTTCCTATGCCTGATAGAAAGTATCATTTTGAAGAAAGCTGCTGTTATGAAAATAAACCCGTTATAGGCTTATTTGACACAATTGGCATAAAAAATATGGAACCGGGCTGCCAAATATATAACGTTTGTACAAAAAGTCATGATTTAAATTATGGGAAATCCGCAATAGCATTATTACAAGAAGTGGTAGAGAAACCCGGTTGGTTATTGTTCAAAATGAAAAGTCTAAATGATATCAAATCTAAAGAAATACAAAAACGTAAGGATAAACAAATAGAAGCTTTACAAAATAGACTGGATAAACTCGTATAATTAGTTTTATAAATATGTTAAAAAGACCGACTATTCATCGGTCTCTTCCATATTGAAAATGGATTCTATATCTTTTTTAGGAGATGTAGTCTGCTTTATATCATAAATTTCTATAAAAGCTTTTAAAACAGACGGATTAATAACTTTTGGCGGACAATTCGTAAGATATATATTTTTAACACCGCCTTCTTTTAAACTAATCATATTCGATAATGATCTGACATCACATCTAGTTAAAAAGAAAAATAATCTGTTTGCGTCTAATTCGATTTTTTTTCCAAGACTAGTTAAAACATAATAAATAGTCGGATAATTATTCGCTATATTTATTGTAATAGAATTTTCACATGCAGGCTTGTATGAAAAACTTATGATAAAAGAATGTTTAGCAACTCCTGCATAGAATTTTTTAAAATATTCTTCTTGCGCATAAGAATTCGAAGAAAATTCTATAATAAATAAATGTTTATAAATATGATTATTGAATTTTTTTGCTATATTATCAAATTTCTCATCTAATTCTTTGGGATTAAATCCAACTGTGATAGATTTTCTTGTTTGTCCTTTTGAAAATCCTTTGGATTGTTCTGCTGCAAATATAAGAGGAGTAAAATCATCACCTTCAATTCTAACAACCCCTTTCGGCGGGATATTATCAGTAGTGAAAAGTCTGCCTCTGTATAAATATTCAACATTTTGCGCTTCGTTTTTAGTCAGCAAAATTGCACCCGGAAAAGTTGATAAATCTAAAACAGTGCATTCTGATACGCTTCCAAAATGTCCTTTAAAGTTTTTAAACTTTTGAAATTCAGGAAATGCATGTGCTATTAATAAATTTCCATTTGAATATACATCAATATTTTTATCTTGAGTTGCCAATAAAACAGAGTGAAGTTCTTTCAGATTTGAACCTGCAACTAAAATGGCTTTACCCGGCGTTGTTGATAATGAAACTTCTACTTCGGTTATTTCTCCGTACAGCTCTGTTTGTGTATCATAGATTAACTGAAGAAGTTCTTTATTTATATTTATAAGCTCTGATGTTATTTCTCTTATTTTTTCTATAGGCATTTTTGATAGATTAAATAAATTTAATGCATTTAATACAATATTACACGCTTTATCATGTAATTTACCCAGATCGCTTAACATAACTATATCAGAACATATTCCTTTAATAACGCCCAAAAGAATATCAGATAATTCTTTTTGATTTTTTGACATTCTATTATACTTATCTAAAAAAGTCTTTTCACCTTGTTGAATAAGATGAGATATACGCATATTGGGTGAAAATTTTACTGCTGATTTTATTTCTTCGCAAGATTTATTTTGTTCTTTGCATATACGTTTGTACTCTTTTTTTAAATTAATAACATTTATATAATGTTTAGAATATATATCTAATATTTGTTCTTCAGCATACTCTGAAGTGGAATCTATTGTAGCCAGTTCTTCAATAATATACAATATAATATTATCATTTTTTACGCCTAATTCATCGAGCTTAAGTACATAAAAAGCTTCTTGTCTTAGCAGTACTAACATTACTTCTTGTAATGAAGAAGCACTTGGAGAAATTGAGCAGGCGCCATGTGAGGTGCATTCTACATAATTTTGATTATTGTTTTGATAAAAATTATTATTCATTTTTATACCTTACTTTTTATATATTCAATAATATCATTTGATTCATACATACTAATGTCATTTTCTCTGTCATACAAAAATGGTACCTGTACTTTGCCGCCTAGTTTAATTAATTCATCCAGATTTTCCTGTTTTGAAATGTCTTTTTTGTCATATTCAATATGATTTTCTTTAGTGAAATCCATTACTTTTCTTGAATAAGGACATGTTTCCATAATATAAAGTTCTATCATTATTACCTCCTTTAGGCATATTATAATAATATCTTTAAATATTTTAATCCCCTTATCTAGCTATATCGTTATTTATTATTCATATAGTACGATTGCGTCAAAACATTTTTTATATTAAACTTAAACTTATGAATAATAAGAAGAACATATTATTCGTATTTGGAACAAGACCGGAGGTTATAAAACTCGCGCCGGTCATTATTGAATTAAAAAAGCATCCGAAAAAATATAATGTTATAATCTGTAACACTGAGCAGCAAAAAGAATTATCCAACCAAACCTTAGCATATTTTAATTTAAAAGCTGATATTAATTTGGATGTAATGAAAGAAAATCAATCATTGTCTGATGTTCAAGCTCGTATTTTAACATCATTAGATAAAGTATTTGAAGAGAATAAAATTGATGCAACAGTTGTTCAAGGCGATACAATGACGGTTTTATGCGGAGCTTTAACAAGCTTCTACAGAAAAATACCGGTGTTTCATGTTGAAGCCGGTTTACGTTCTTATGATATATTTGAACCTTTTCCTGAAGAAGTTATGAGACAAATGACCTCAAGAGTTGCTGAATTAAATTTTGCGCCGACAGAAAAAAATAAGAAATCATTGTTAAAAGAAAATATTGATGAAAGTAAAATTTTTGTAGTGGGAAACACAGTCATCGACGCACTATTCTGTCTGTCAGACGAGATAATAAATGAATCTGCAATATCTTTCAAAAGAAAAAATATACTCATTGACGATAAATTAGTTCTGATAACAGTTCACCGACGCGAAAATCATGGTGCAAGAATAGACAGAATACTTGATGCTATTGAATGTCTTGCAAAAAAATATAATAATCATACATTTGTCATACCTGTGCATCCTAATCCGAATGTAAAAGATAAAATTCATACACGTCTTGAAAAGTATAATAATATAAAACTTTTAACGCCTCTAGATTACCCGGATCTTGTTTATTTAATGAAGAATGCGAAATTAATACTCACTGATTCAGGCGGGATTCAAGAAGAAGCGCCGTCTTTCGGCTGTCCGACTCTGGTTATGAGATACGAAACAGAACGTCACGAAGGGATTGAAGCAGGTGTTTCTATTCTTGTCGGAGCTGATTATGATAAAATCATTGATAACAGCGATGAAATTTTATCACAATCTCGTTCTGATACACGACTGAAAACTACAAATCCATACGGAAATGGAAAATCTGCCCATTATATTGAGCAGATTATAGGTAATTACTTTAAATTCCTATGATACTAGTTAAGTCGTGTTAAATATTGATAATTTCTTATTGTTTCAGCTTTACGAATACTATTTGAAGTATAAGCTGATTTTCTTATTTTATAGTTTATGTTCGGCTTCATATTCTGCATTACAGCCATTTCGCGCTTAAAGTTTTTATACATCTCAACTTCTCGGTCTTTTATACTTCTGTTGATATCTGTATTTTTTTCATACTTGTTGAGCATCCTGGTTGATTTTGCAATAATCACTATAAATGCTAAGATTAAAAAAGACCAAATAACGTTTTTAAAAGTCGAATTTGCATCAACAGCCATAGGTGCTGAAGCAGGTGTTTCAAATACTATATTTGCCTTTGAAATTTCAGGCGCTTGAATATAAATGCGAAGTTCATTATTGCCGGTATTTTCAACCACTAAACTGTTTACATCGGAAGTATCTTTGTATAAAGTACTCAATGTATTTGCTGCATCTATACCTTTTAGGCTTAAAATTATTCTATCACTTGACTGAACAATCTTTCTAACTTTTGCTTGATTATCAGAGCGTAAAATAATATTATAGTTGTTATCTTTTTTTTCAAGAACAACCGAGTTTAGATAATTAGTTGCTGCAAAAGCTGATAACGCTGTAAAAGTAAATATTATTATAAAAGATGTAATTAATTTTTTTTGCATACTCCCCCAATGTCTGTTTGATAATAGTAATAATATACGTTTATTGCATGATAAACATCAACCTGTAGATTTAAATATCCATCAACCTTTAGGACTAATTCATAATATATTAGGTTTGTTAACGAATGTAACAAAACACAACCATGCTGAAATCAGACTATTTTATTTTTTTTTATATAAGAGTAAGACACGAGATTATACGAGGAGCCTTAAAGCATGAATGGTATTTTAGCAAAATCTTCAGAACAAAGAGCTAATAAATCAAACAGAGCCGAGAATAATAAACCTGTTCAATCAGTAGAAACAGCAGGATCATTGGCAATGTGGCAGCAAAGTCTGTTGATGGCGAATCTTTATGATTCGTTTGAAACAGGCAACCCGTTTACAGTTGATTACAGCATGTATTCTTTTGATCTTGCAGGTGATTCAATTGCGTATGGCGGATTTTTAAGCAGTTTTTCTAATGCAGTATCCACATTGGGCGGTTTTTCTGAAGGCGGATTTGCATCAGCAGGCGGCGGCTTTAGCTCCGGTTTCTCCGGTGGCGGTGGCGGCGGATTTACGTCATTCTGCTAATATAATTTTATTAAGAAAATAAGGAAAATACATTAAAAGACGGTTTCAAAATCCGTCTTTTTTATTTATAAATATTTTATGGAGAAAAAATATTACACATATATTCTTTTAACAGAACATAACACGCTATATTGCGGCTACACAGATGATATCGAAAAACGTTTTAAACTGCACTCAGAGGGTAAAGCTGCAAAATATACGCGCGCAAATAAACCTGTTAAAATAGTTTATACAAGAGAATTTGACACAAAATCAGAAGCTCAAAAAGAAGAATCTCGAATAAAAAGCCTTCCGCGTGAAAAGAAATTATTGCTAATTAATCTGTAAAAATATTCTCATCAAACGGAATAGGGCTAGGCAAAGGCAAGTTTTTAATTCTCTCCAATTCTTTTTCTAATTCCTGCTCGGATTTTTGCATTAATTTTTCCTGCAAAGCCTGCTGTTTTTCTTCTGTTCTTTGTCGTTTATCATTAACTTTTTGTTCATATGCTTCTTGTTTTTCCAGTAATTTTTGGGCTTTTTCTTCTTGTTTTAATTTTATTTCTTCTAATTTTTCCAATGTTTCGTTCATTGAAGTCGAGCCTTTAACATTTTGCTGCGCATTATAAAGCTGTTGCCTTTGCTTAAATTCCGTATCCATTTCTTTTATGGTAGATTTATATTCATCTTTTAATTCTTTTTCTTCAGCTGTATCCGCTTTTTTCTTCTGTTTATCATCTGCTTTTTCTATGCGTTTCAATTGATTTTCTTCTTCCTTCAGCATTGAAGGAGCAACAACCCCGTCTTGAATTATTTTCATACCGTTCATGCTGACAGGTACATCAGTATTATTAAAAGAAATTAATCTTGATTGCTGACCTTTTGTATCAACACTCCAAATCCCGAGATTAACAGGTTTCCCGCCTGTGTATGCATAAGCGTTTACTATTATTCTGTCCTGATTTGACAAATCAAACCCCAGAGGATAAATATCCCACCTTTTATCGTCCAAATCTAGGCCTTTATTCTCTTTCCAATAATATATGATGGCATCCCTGACTTCGACAAGGTTATAAGAAAGTTTATTCACAAAATCATACACATAAGCATTTGTTTTCCATATCCCATCTGTCGTATTTCCTATTTTTTCTTTTACAAGCAATTTTGTTGAATCCGCGGAAAAATCAACTGGTGTAAGAGTTCTAAAAGTTTTATCGTTATCAATAGATTTTTCCGTAGATAAAATAGGATCGGGCTTGCGGTGAATTACATTAGCTTTCATAATCCTGTTTAAGTTTGTTTCACCTTCATCTAAAGGAATAACAAACAAATCACAGGCAGTAGACGCGCTGTTTGAATAATAGTATATAGCCGGGTAAACAAGCATTTTGAAATCAGGAGAAACTATTCCCTGAGCATTCTGCTGATGTTTTTGGAAAAATGCACCTTTTAATGATATTTCGGGACTTCCCGGAGGATTATTATACCTGACTATTTTATAAGTAGGCTGCGGGACATATTTCATATCAGAGCCTTTTTCAACTTTAGGAATTCCGACTTTTTCTTCCGCTTTATCTTTTGCCATGGACTTTTCTTCATACTCATCAACTGTCATATAGCCTGACGGAACTCTTTCTAAAAGTCTGCGTTTATATTTTTCTTTTTCTTCCTGTTTTTTAACTTTTTGAATATATTCAGCTTCTTTTTGGTTTGCATCTTTTTTAATTATTGAAGCATCTGCAGAAATTGCACCTATAAATAATACTATAGAAAGAAAACATATACTTTTCTTCATGATTTAAAACAAACCCTCTTTCATTGCCATTGAAATAGCTTTAGAACGCGTGCTTACATATAATTTTTGTAATATGCTATGGACGTGTGTTTTGGTAGTAGAAATAGTTATAACAAGTTTTTCTGATATTTGAGGATTAGTAAGCCCTTCAACAATCAAAGCAAGAACTTCCATTTCACGCTCTGTCAAACCGTATAAGTTTTTGCCTAATTTGTAATTTATTTCGCCACGCTTTTGGTTAATTTCACTGCTGCGTCTGATATTTGATAACACAACTTTTGCAATAGAAGGATCAAGCCAGCCTGCACCCTCGCTTACTGCAAGAACTGCAGATACTGTTTGTTCAGATGTTGCGCCTTTAGTAATATAACCGTCAGCTCCTGCGCTGAATGAATCAAATATATCATCTTCGCTTTCGCGCGAAGTATACATTAATACTCTTATATCAGGTCTTGAGCATTTAATCTTTTTTGTAGCTTCAATACCGTCAATCGTTGGCAGACCAATATCCATTATAACGACATCAGGTGATAAAGTTAAAGCTTTTTCAACACCTTCCTGACCGTCTGCTGACATATCGGCAATTTCTATATTGGGATTATTGCCTAAAATAACAGAAAGTCCCATTCTCGCCATATCATGATCTTCAACAATAAGAACCTTTACCTTAGCCATTTGCAACCTGTCTTTCTTTTATTTTAAGTTCTTCTACAACATTTGTTAAAAGAAAAGAGAACTCACTTCCTTTATTCATCTTGCTTTGTACCCAAATCTTACCTTCATGAGCCTCAATTATTTGTCTTGATAAGTATAAACCTAACCCTGTTCCTGTGGAACGCTTTTTAGCAGTTCCTTGTGAAAATCTCATAAACAGATTAGGAATATCTTCTTTCGGAATTCCGTTGCCGTTATCGGTTACGGAGAAAATTAAATCGTTATTTTGGATTTTAGTTAAAACTATAATTTCACCATTTACATTGGTATAATTAACCGCGTTTCCGCATAGATTTGTTATAACACGTTTTAATTCGCCTCTGTCTGCTTTTATATGAACTCCGTCTTCTAATTCAAATACCAGCTTAAAGCTTTGATTTTTACTTTCCGCAAGCGGCTTTATTTCTTCATAACACTGCTCTGTCAAATCTTTTATAGGGAATACCGTTTTACATAAAGTAAGTTTTCCGCTCTCAAATCTGTAAACTTCAAGTAGTGCATTTACCAACCCCAGTAAATCTTCATTACTTTGAAGCATAGTAGATAAAAGCACTTTTTGCTTTTCTTCAAGCTCGCCTATAGAACCCTCAAGGAAAAATTTTAACGTCTGTATAGCCGCAAGCAGAGGAGTCCGCATATCATGCGTTAATGTGGCGATAAAATCATCTCTTAATTTTTCAGTTTCTTTTTGAATGCTTACATCACGAATAACGCCGACATATTTTTCAGCAATGTCATTTTCATTTGAAAGCGCTGCAAAATTCACCTCTACAGGTGTATGTCGATTACTTAAAGTGTTTATTAAGTAACAATCTCTGAGCAGAATTTCTGACTTATCAGAATCTAAACCTAATATGCATCCGTTTGGATTATCTTTTGAATCATTAAATTCTTTTAAATTGGAATAAGCAATTTCCTGGAATTTTTTCTTCAATAAAGATTTTTCTGTTAATCCTGTCATATTTTCACATGCAGGATTTGCCTGTTCGATTTTTCCTTTTTTATCAATAATAATAATTCCGTCAGCGCAATGATTAACAATTCCGCTCAATTTTTGATTTGCCAAGGATAAATCAGCAGTGCGTTCTTGAACCAATGACTCCAAATTAGATGAATATTCTTCCAACTGCTTTTTTGCAATTTCTAATTCGCTGATTTTTTCTCTCAAATCGCTTAACAGATGACTGCGTTCAATACCGTTTCTGATATTAAATAACAAATCGTCGTTATCCCATGGCTTTTCGATATATTTATATAAACCTATTTCATTAATGGCTTTAATTGCGTTTTCCTTATCCGCATAGCCGGTAAGCAAAATCATGCTTACTTCAGTATGCAGTTTTTTAGCCTCTGTAAGAAACTCAAGACCGTTCATATCAGGCATAAGAAAATCTGACATTATCAAATCAGGAGTTTCTTGTTTTAAAAACTCTAATGCTTCTTTCGGACTGTTAAATAAATGCACGTCCGAATATCCTTCAACCTTAAACAACGTTTTAAAGGCCGAGGTAACTATACTGTCATCATCAACTACTACAATTTTTCCCTTAATCATATTTATATAATAGATTATTTTAGCAATTCAGACAAATTGTTAACAAAGTCGCAATATAGATTTTCAATTGTAAAAATAAATTAACAATAGCTGTAAATAAAGCAATAATTTTATTCAGTGTAGTTTAAGGTTGTATGAAAATAAGTTTTATTACTAATACCCAATATACTATGGATAAACGCTGCCATTATAATTCTTACCCCAATCTTCAGCCGTTGAAAGCTGATACAGTATCATTCACGGCAATGAAGAAATCTCAATTTGAAGAGTGGGATTTAGCGTGTGTCGAGAGATTTAAAGAAGTTAATATTCAGAAGCTCAATTCTCTCGACGATTTAGATGATTTTGCACAGAAAAAATTGAAAGAAAAATACAAGCTTGAGCAATTTCATAATGGTGATATTGAGGACACAAAAGAACGTTTGGCGCGGATACAATGCTGGATAGAATATCTCACAAGAGAAAATAACATCTATGACAAAAAGCCTGTCTTATCTCTTATAATCTTTGACAGCATTACAAAAAATGTTAAACCCAATAACCGAGAACAACCGCCCCTTCTTAATCCCGGAGTTCTAGCAAAGACTGTCGAACAGATTGAAAAAGACAAAAATTACGATGCTAATTTTGCTAAAACTTACCAAAATAATTTAAGAATGTATGAAATGGGCAGCGACGATGATATGGACACAGGAGAAACAGAAACTAAATGGATTAAAATCCCATCCAAAATAAATGACCCGGAAAATTTCGAGAAAAATGTCGGAAAGTTAAAAACATTATCCCATCGTTCATGGTGTACCAAAACAACCCATGCGAAAGAGCATCTTGAGAAAGGTGATTTTCATGTATATCTTGAAAACGGTAAACCTAAAGCGGGAATAAGGTTTATAGGTAATGAAGTAAAAGAAATTCAGGGAGAACTGAATAATAGTGTAATCCCTATTAAATATTTGGATGTGATAGAAGGTTATATAAAAGAAAATGATTTTAATACAGATAAAGTTAAGCACAGGCTTGAAAATGCAAGAGAAACAACTATCATATTTGAGAAACTAAAAAAAGAAATAGCAGAAATACCAAAAGATGATAAAATGGCAGATAAAATCCTTGGAAAATTCGGCATAAATGTTACGTATGAAGATGGCAAGCGGATATTGTCCGAGTACAAACAACCGCATGAAGGATTTACATATTCTGATTTAGGAGTAGATGAGAATGAACTTGTAAAAGATGTGTATAAAATCAAAGGAACTGCTGATTTCCAAAATTCCCAAGTAACAGACCTGAGCAGACTGGAAACTATTGGCAGAACTGCTTATTTCGAAAATTCTAAAATAACAGACCTGAGCAGCTTGGAAACTATTGGCAGAGAGGCTCATTTCGAAAATTCCAAAGTAACAGACCTGAGCAGCCTTAAAACTATTGGTGGATGGGCTGATTTCCAAAATTCCAAAGTAACAGATCTGAGCAGTCTGGAAACTATTGTTGGATGGGTTTATTTCAATTATTCCCAAGTAACAAGTATGCCTTCGCTGATTAAAGTAGGATATGATGTATATATTAAAGACTCATATCTGACACCGGAAGATTTCAAAAACATTGAAATCGGCGGGAAAATTATTACAGAATAGTACTACTGGAATTACGCACGACATTTTTAAGGTGAAGAATTGAGCCTACAAAAATAAGAAGCTTAGTAGCGTGCATTTAACGCACTCTACAACTTTTGTAAACCCTCACCCGAATTTTAACTACTCATAAACTCGTAGTGAAATTCAACCCTTTCCCGGAGGTAGAGGGTATAACCATGTTTATTCTTCTATCTCAATCGCGTAGAATCTTGAAGCTTCAAACGTGTCTGAAAAATAATTAGGTGGCAGTCCCGCTTTAAGTTTTAGATGTTTTAGGAATTCTTTTTTATCAGACAGTTCTTCCCAGACAACAGGCAAAAATACCGATTGATAACTTCCTTCCCTTATGATTAATCCGTCGCGACGCGGAACAAGCTGACTTAATAAATCATCTTCATCTTTGAAACTCATTCTCTCCGGCTTGGAAAGCAGCGAAACAGATATTTTAACATTTTGAAACTCATCAATAGTAAGCGGTTTGAACCTCGGATCTGAAAATGCTGAGGAATGAGCATTTTTATATAAATCCTGTATTAAGGGTCTGTGGGCAATTATTGAGCCTACACAGCCCCTTAAATTGTCATTAATTTTTAGAGTTGCAAAACAAGCGCAGTCCTCATCAAAAACGCCCGGATAATTTTCAGGTAGATAACTTTCTAAGTTTAAGCCTGATTTTATACTGTCTTTGCATATTTTTATAGCATAATCCGAGAAATATTCTTTTATATATTCACTTTTGCCGCCTTCATATAAAAACCAGCTTCCGTATCCTACCACTCTTGAACTGTCGCCTGTTTCAGCAGCGGAATTTGTTAATCCCACCCTTATAAACGAATATTTTTTTTCAGCGGCAAAGTTTACTATCCCGCAAATTCCCATTGCGCCGCAAGCTTGTTCTTGTTCAAAATCTTTTGTATTGTTTTCTTCAATCATCTTTGCAGTGTAGTTGTCGATTCTTTTACTTTCTTTTTCAGGGTAAAAATGGCTTAAGTCAGTTGATATAACAAAAGCATTATCTTTATTATCCCAAAAATGTTTGATTGTTTCGGATAATTTTTTAAAATTTTCACATCCATATAATATAGGAATGATTTGAGCGTTTGGAAACATTTTTTTAATAATAGGAATTTGAACGTCAATAGAATGCTCTTTTTCAAACGCAAAATTATTTGTATGACATTCACAAAAATCTCCTGCCTGCCGGTTTAATTCTTTGTTGATAACAACTTCGCCTAAAGGAGTTTCCCAAACGTCATAATCAACTACCGCACAACCGTAAATCCGTTCATAATGCGCAGGCGCAAATATGAATATATTTTTGACGTTTTTATCTAAATATTGATAACCCCTGACAGCTAATTTGCCGGAGTATATATATCCTGCGTGCGGGACTATTATTGCACGCGAAGAATAATCGGATGCTTTAGGAGTTTCGCTTATGAATTCATCCAATAGATTTTCTAATTCAATTTTATCGGCAGGATAGAATGTTCCTGCAGCACTTGCTCTTTTAATATTTTTCATAAAACTCATTATACCTTATTTTTATATTTTTCAAATAGGATAGTACGTTAATAATATGTCAGGTTCAAGTATATCTATTTGGTCGATATTGAATTTTAAAGAATCGTTGATATCGTTAATTTTTCTGTAATCAAAGCAGGATTTTGCAGTATTATCGCCGATAACCTTAGGCGCGATAAAGTGATAAATTTTATCGGTATGTTTTAACATTTCACCGTTTAATTTTCCGCCGCTTTCAATCAGAACACTCATAATTTTTTCGTCATAGAGTTTCTTTAAAATAAAATTAATATCAAGTTTATTATCAATAACAGGCGAAGGATAGTATATGATTTTATCTGAAACAGGGGAGGAGAGTTTTTCGTCATGAAATACAAGAATTTTCCCTTGTTGGTATATTTTTGAATTCAAATCGGTTTTAAGTTCTCTGTCAAGAATTATTTTTGTATTGTGCTCCATCGAAGGATTATCTGTAATTACCGTAACGGAAGATGTTAAAATCGCGTCGTATCTGCTGCGGATTTTTTTAACTTCATTTCTTGCCGCAATTGAAGTTATCCATTTTGAAGAACCTGCGCTTGTCGCAATTTTTCCGTCAAGAGTGGCTGCTGTTTTAATTGCTACAAAAGGCAAATTCTTATTTATATTTTTTACAAATACTTCGTTTAATTTTATGCAATCTTCTTCAAGTATATTTTCGATTACTTCAATGCCTGCTTCTTTGAGTTTCTTGATGCCGTTTCCACATACAATAGGATGGGGGTCTGTCATCCCTATAACAACTTTCTTAATTCCTTTTTCAATAATCAAATCTGCGCAAGGAGGTGTTTTGCCATAATGTGAGCAGGGTTCAAGATTTACGATTAAAGTGCCGTCTTCGGCTTCTCCATCTTTTAATTTTAACAATGCATTACGTTCTGCGTGGTTTTCGCCGTATCTTTCATGATACCCTGTTGAAATTTCTTCTCCGTATTTGTTCAGAACAACGCAGCCTACAAGAGGATTAGGAGAAGTTTTTCCTTCACCTCGCTTTGCAAGATTTATGCATTTCATCATAATTTCACCATATCTCATCATTGTATTTTAACATAAAATATGTTATTTTATAGTGAAAAGAGATGTTTAAATAATTTAAATAAGGAGTAAATATGGTAGATTTAAAATACATAGGTCACAGTGCGTTTGAAATTAGAAATAATGAAAAATCAATTTTGATTGATCCGTTGGTATCTTCAAATCATAAATATGATTGGGAAAAATTAGATATTACTGATATTTTTCTGACTCACGCACATAGAGATCACGTTGGTGAAGCTATTGAAATTGCCAAGAAAAAGAATGCAACAATCACAGCAATTTTTGAGCTCGCAAATTATTGCGAAGAGCAAGGCTGTAAAGTTAACGGGGTCAATTTTGGCGGCTGGCTGAATTATGAATGGGGGAAAGCAATATTCTTGCCGGCATTCCATTCAAGTTCATTACCTGACGGTAGATATGGCGGTTCTGCTGCCAGTATATTATTAGATATTGACAATGTCAAAATCTACCATGCAGGCGATACTTGTCTTAACGCTGAAATGAAATTGGTAAAAGAATTATACAGACCGGGCATTGCATTATTACCGGTAGGCGGTCATTATACTATGGATGTGGAACACGCTGCTGTTGCTGCAGAATGGATAGGCGCGCCGACTGTTATTCCTATGCATTATAATACATTCCCTGCGATTGAGGCTGATCTTGAGAGGTTTGCACGATTAGTGCAAAGAAACAATTTGAATACGGTTGTTCTTAATCCAAATGAAATATAGTTAATTTTATTAGACAATTTTACAGTTGTCCTTATATAATGTTGATGTTATCATTAGCATGAAAAGAGGCATTATGGATATTTTATTTATTATAGATAGAATTGAACTTAAATATTTTGAGTTTAATAATTTAGTTACAAATTTTTGGATAATTAAAGAACTTCTAAATCAAAAACAAAATGTTTACATAACGACAATTGATAAATTAAGCTTATCGGCAGGAATTGCGTGCTCAGATTGTTATTTGACATACTCAAAAGACGGAAATATTTTATACGAAAAACAAGTCTTAAAAAAACAAATAGAAGATTTTCGACTTGTGATATTCAGACAGGATCCTCCTGTTGATATGGATTATATTAATGCCACATATATATTTGATTTTGTTGACAGAAACAAAACAATTGTGATGAACGAACCGCGCGCAATAAGAGATTTTAATGAAAAACTTCATGCAACATTATTTTTAGATTTGATGCCCGATAACATCGTAACAGCATCAAAATCAGATATTATAGAATTTTTAGAGAAACATGATGAGATTATTTTAAAACCGTTGAACAGATGTTTCGGCGCAGGTGTTATGTGTCTTAAAAACGGCGACAAAAACACTCACGCTATTATAATGTCGATGACTAATAATGAATCTACTTTAATAATGGTTCAAAAATACATTTCAAAAGCAGAATTTGGCGATAAAAGAATTTTGTTTTTAGGTGATAAGGTTTTAGATTTTTGTATCCAAAAACTTCCGGGTAATGATGATTTTAAATTCAATCAACATTGTGACAGTTCTATAGTAAAAGCAAGATTATCTGAATCGGAAAAAGAAAAATTTTCACCTATAGCAAAAACCTTGAATAAAATGGGATTACCAATGGTCGGTTTAGATGTAATAGACGAGCAGATTATAGAAATAAATGTTACAAGTCCGTGTTATTTTATAAAAGAAATTAATAATCATTTTGACGTTAACTTAGAGAAAGATATAGTAAGTTTTATCTTAAACTCTGTAAATGCAGTTTCAACAGCCTGTTAATGTTATTTTTCCGGATTATGAAGCCTGCCCCATAATTGATATGGAGTCGTAAACACCTGGCAATAACTAATGCCAAGTCATTCCGGACTCGATTCAGGATCTAAAGCCTCGCAATGAGATGATTCTTTTTTTTCATCCTGAACTTGTTTCAACGCGAAGCCTTGCCCATCAGCGCAATCACTCGCAATATCTCGCGAGCGCTGAATGTGCAGGATCGCTTTGCTTTTTGCAAAAACTAAGCGAAACGGAGGGGCCGCTTCGCTAAAAAAGGTTTCATTGTTTTTCCCAAGAAAGTTTTCGTTCAAGATTATAAAGAATTAAAAATCCCTGAAAAATAATCTTGCTAATTTTTGGTGTAAAATTTACAATTGTTAATGTTTGATTCTTGAGAAAACTTCTACATTTACATCATCATATGTATTGGTGTTGAAATATGCGCAGCTTGCAACCATTGCCGCATTGTCAGTACAATACTTCATAGGCGGGGCATAAACGTCGTAACCTTCATCTTTAAGTTCAAAAATCTTCTTTCTTATCTCTGAATTTGCCGCAACGCCGCCAGCAATAACAACCTGTTTATATCCGCTTGCTTCAAGCGCATTTTTTAATTTTTTTAATAAAGTTGAAGAAACGCATTCCTGAAAACTCGCGCAGATGTCATTTATTACAGTAGTCAGGAGGGCAGGAGGGCAGGAAGACGGGCTAAAATTTTCTTCATTCGCTTTAAGTGATTTTACCAATCTCAACACGGCAGTTTTGAGTCCGCTGAAACTGAAATTATATCCATCAACTTTACCTTCCGGCAGTTTAAAAGCATTTGGATTCCCTTGTTGCGCAAGTTTATCCAAAACAGGTCCGCCCGGATAAGGAAGCCCGATTAATCGCGCGACTTTATCATAAGCTTCACCGACAGCGTCGTCTATTGTTTCACCTATAATTTTCTGCTCGGAATATGATTTAACATCTATAATTTGAGTATGTCCGCCGCTAACCAAAAGCGCCATAAACGGAGGTTTTAGGTCAGTATCAATGTAATTCCCGCATAAATGAGCATTCAAATGATTTACACCGATAAATGGTTTATCATAAGTCAAAGCAAGCGTTTTTGCAGCATTCAAACCAACGAGCAGACATCCTACAAGTCCGGGTCCGACTGTTCCTGCAAATGCCGTTATATCTTGCGGCTTAATACAGGCTGTTCCAGCCTGTGAGAATGCTTCTTCAATAACAATATTTATTGATTCCAAATGTTCTCTTGCAGCAATCTCCGGTATAACTCCGCCGAATTGTTCGTGGGTTTTAATTTGCGACGCTACGACATTTGCTATAACTTCGCGTCCGTTTTTTACAATTGAACACGCAGTCTCGTCGCAGCTTGTTTCAATCGCCATTATATAATTATCTTTTCCGCTTCCTTCTCCAATCTCCGTCGGGGTTTTTGAGAAAAGTGTATTTTTTATGTTTTTCATAGTATTATTATATAACAAAGAGATTCTTAGACAAGTTTATAAATGGCTGAAGGAAGACAATGAATTTTTTAGATAAGACAAAGATAAAAATTATTTCAGGACGCGGCGGCAACGGTATGGTTGCATGGCGCAGAGAAAAATATGTCGATAAAGGCGGACCTGCAGGCGGCGACGGCGGCAGAGGCGGAGATGTCTATCTTATTGCGAATGAAAATATGTCTACTTTGATGGATTTCAAGCACAAGTCTGTTTTCAAAGCTGAAGGCGGAGAAAACGGCGGTATAAAAAATATGCACGGACGATGCGCGAAAGATTTATACATCAGCGTGCCTTTAGGAACTGTTGTAAAGGATTTAAAATCAGGGAATGTTATCGCTGATTTAGTTGAACATGAGCAAAAAGTATTAGTAGCAAAAGGCGGCAGAGGCGGCAGAGGTAATGCAAGATTTGCCACTTCACAGAAACGTGCGCCGCAGTTTTGTGAACCGGGAGAGCCACCTATAGAGCGGGATTTGGTATTGGAATTAAAACTTATCGCAGATGTGGGACTTTTAGGAATGCCAAATGCCGGTAAGTCAACTTTAATAAGCAGAATAAGTTCTGCAAAACCGAAAATTGCCGATTATCCGTTCACAACTCTTGCGCCGAATTTAGGCGTTGTGAGAAAAAAATCAGGCGACGGCTATGTTGTCGCGGATATACCGGGATTAATTGAAGGCGCGAGCGAGGGTGTCGGATTGGGTCATGATTTCTTGCGGCACGTTGAACGATGCAGATTTTTAGTGCATTTGATAGATTCAACAGCCGAAGAACCTTTTGATAACTATAAAAAAATTAATAAAGAATTAGAACTGCATTCAAAGCAGCTGGCTGAAAGATATCAGATTATTACATTGAATAAAATTGACGCAATCAGTGAAGAAAGAAAACAGGAACTACTGTCGCAATTTAAAACAGTTTCAAACGATATATTTATGATTTCTGCTGTTACAGGCGAGAATCTTGAACAATTTGTTGATTTTATGTCGCAAAAAGTTGATGAGATTCCGAAAGTTGAAACAGAAATTGTTGTTAAAGAAGACTTAGACGCTTATAACAATGATGACAGCGATTATATTGTTTATAAAGCTAAAAAAAATACTTATATTGTTGAAGGCGGAAAGATTAACCGCTTAACAAGTGTTACGGATGCGAGAAATCTTGAACAGATTCTCAGGTTACAAAATATTCTAAAAAATATGTGTGTATTCGATGAAGTTAGAAAACTGGGTATAAAAGACGGCGACACAATGATTATAGGTCATCTGGAATTTTCATATTATGAAGATGAAATGTTCAGCCACTTTGACCAATAGCAAAAAAAAATATGTTTGCTTTTTAAATAATTATCATGCACGTCAATAACAACGAAGTATTAAACCACATCAAAATACCATTAAAAAAAGATAAACCGACCTTTCAAGCCGGTGGATTTTACAATATATCAACAAAGGTTCAGGAAAACCCTTTGCTTAATAGAGGGATACTTGATTTGGGAGGTATTGGAATACCTCAGGCTGCTATGTCAAACAACAAGACAGAAGCTATAGAGCGTGGGACTATGTCGGCATTGTACTTTTCTGCATCTTTTTTAACTCCGTTTGTCATGCTTCCATTTTTTAATAAACGTTTTTTACGCCCTACAGAAATAGTCAAAAACTTCAAAAGCAACGAAATTCTCATTATGGAAGTACCTAAAAAATATTTGACAAAAGGCGCAGATTATCTTATTGAAGGTATTCGCGAAACAGCTAAAGTTATTAAAAACGATAAATTGAGAAAAACTAAAGTTGATCCGACACAAGATTTTGAAAATATTATAGAGCGTTTTAAAGACAATAAAGAAGAGTTATATAAAAGATTGGTTAAAGTGCATGAAAAAGTTTTAAAATGGGATTTTTTGACTACAGGTGCTATGTGGGTGGCTACTCCCTGGGGTATTACTGAGGGATCAAAATTATTTACCAAACGCGATGATTTTTCTGCAATGCATAAAATGAAAACAGAAGAAAAAATTGATGCTGAAAAACTTAAAAAAGATAAATTAAAACGTTTTGCTTTGACTACAGCAATCGCAACTGTACCTGCATTTTTGGTATCAAAAACAGCCATGAAATGTATAACTTCCGAGTCAAATAATATTATTAAAAAATATGCGAACAATTTTAATTACAAGTATGGTAAGTTTATGTCCAAAACTCTTTTCGCATTGATGTGGGCATTGGCTGATTATCCGGCTTCGTTAGTCTCTGCAAGAGATGGCTATGAACGTAAAGATCGTTCTATTCGATACGGAGGTATGGTTGTTGCATTTTTTGCAATTGATCCATTGGTAAATAATGTTTTGGGCAAGCTATCAGATGCAGTGCTTGGAACAGAAGTTATGGGTAAACGAGATATCAAAGGTCTTAGAGAAATAACTGAAATAAAAAATGTCTCAAAACTTACTAAAATGTCGGCTGTTGGCATATATTGGGCAGGAATGATTGCAGCAATTGCCGCTTTAGGTTTTGGTCTCCCCGCATTCTTGAATGCAATGCTTAAAAATACGATAAGAAAAGAAGCTCTTGCAAAATCTCCTGTAATCCCTTTAGATAAAAGAAATTTTAAAGAATTCGGATTTTAGACTGCTTAATTTTTTCACTTGCAATTTGTTATTGATTGGTTAAAATAGTTTTTATATTAAGGGTATATATGACTGTTTTAAATGAAAAATTCACAATTAATACAAAGGGTTTCACGGATATAATTGATATTACGAGGAAAGTTCAGAACTCTGTTTACAGACATTCTCTGCAAAATGCGGTGGTGCATGTATATGTGGCAGGAAGTACCGTTTCGATTACCAATATTGAATTTGAGCCGGGTTTGTTGGTTGATTTACCGGAGGCCTTGGAAAAAATTGCGCCTATGGATGCAATATACAAACATGATGAAACCTGGCACGACGGCAACGGTTATGCGCACGTAAGAGCGTCTATTGTGGGAAACTCAACAATGGTTCCGCTAATCGACGGTGCGTTACAACTGGGACAATGGCAGCAGATAGTTTTAGTGGATTTTGACAATAAAGCCCGTACCAGAACGGTCTATGTTCAGATAGTTTATTAATTATTCCAAGGCGGTTGATCTATTCCCTCGAATATTGCAAACTCATGTTTGCCGCGTTTCAACAGGCGAATCAAACATTATGTTTTGGCGTATTGTATTTATTTCTTGTTCTTGATAAAATTTATAGATAGTGAGAAATATAGATAGAACAGGGAATGAGCAATGACGAAAAATAGAGTTTTACTTTGTATAATGGATGGTTGGGGAATAAGCACATCGCACCCTGAGTATGATGCGACAAAACTTGCAAATCCTGTTAACGTAAACAGATTAGAAAAAGAAGAAAAATTTATAAAAATCCACGCAGACGGCGAATACGTTGGACTTCCTGCAGGTCAAATGGGCAACAGCGAAGTTGGTCACCTTAATCTTGGCGCAGGCAGAGTTGTTTATCAGGATTTATCCAGAATAAATAATGCAATTAAATCGGGTGAATTTTTTACAAACAAAGCGTTATTGGATGCTATCAATCACGCAAAGAAAAATGATTCTGCTTTACATATCTACGGTTTAGTATCCACAGGCGGTGTTCATTCTTCTTTAGATCACATTTTGGCATTGATTAAACTCGTTGTGGATAACGGTTTGAAAAAATTCTATGTTCACGCATTTTTGGACGGCAGAGATACGCCTCCTCAAAGCGCGTGTACTTTTTTACAGCCAATTGAAGATGAATTGAAAAAATACGGACTTCCTCCGATTGCTTCTGTTATGGGCAGATATTATATTATGGACAGAGATAACCGTTGGGATCGCGTTGAAAAAGGATATAATGCGCTTTTGCTCGGTGAAGGAGAAAGAGCTGCTTCTGCATGTGAAGCTGTTCAAAATTCTTACGAAAAAGGGGCAAATGATGAGTTTGTTCTTCCTACCGCAATAGGTGCTAACGAAACTCAGATTTCTGAATCACGAATCCACGATAACGATGCGATTATATTCTTCAATTACCGTCCTGACAGAGCAAGAGAAATTTCTAAAGCAATGATGTTTGAAAAATTTGAAGGTTTTGAAAGAAAAGCGGTAAGGAAAAATCTGTTTTATGTATCTATGACAAATTATGATGATACATTTGATTTTCCAGTCGCATTCAATAAAGAAAAAATGGTAAATATATTGGGTGATGTTTTGGAAGCTAACGGTGTAAAACAATTTAGAACTGCCGAAACAGAAAAATATGCTCACGTTACATTTTTCTTTAACGGCGGTGTTGAAGAACCTCAGCCTCATGAGACAAGAGTGCTTGTTCCGTCTCCTAAGGTTGCGACTTATGATATGCAGCCTGAAATGAGCGCAAGAGAAGTTTGTCAAAAAGTTCTTGAAGCCATTGATAACCCTGAATACGGATTTATTCTGGTTAATTTTGCTAATCCTGATATGGTCGGACATACAGGCTTATTAGAAGCTGCCGCAGCAGCTGATAAAGTTGTTGATGAATGTGTCGGTAAAATTGCAGATGCATGCAAAAAACATGGTATAATAATGTTATTGACCGCTGACCACGGGAATTCTGAAGTGATGGTAAACTATGAAACAGGAAAACCATTTACGGCACATACAACGAACGAGGTTCCGTTTGTATTGATTAACGGACCGAAAGATGTAGAATTAAAAGAAACAGGCGCGCTATGTAATATAGCTCCTACAATTTTACAGTTAATGGATATTACTATACCGAAAGAAATGACTTGCGATTCTTTGATTGAATAGTTGGAAAGATAGAGATAAAAAAATTGGATATAGATTTTTCATTTAAAAAGAATAATGTTGATGAACTGTTTTTTAACCTTAGTGAAAACCCTGATGGATTTAAGAACAAAGATTTCCGTTATACTTTAAGCTTGATTTATCAAACTATAGAAGATGAGTTTGAAGGTGTTTTTGAAAGCCCTCATACACCTGCAAGAAATACTAATTTTTATCTTGTTAATGACAGCGATAAACTTTCTTTCTTCGTAACCCCTACAAATAATTTTGAGTATTATTTAAAATCAAAAGGTTCATTGTTCAGATTTAGATCGGAAGTTTTTGATAAACATGTCGGTTATTTTATGAGCCTTGATCTGGTTATGGATTACTTTGGCGGCTTCGGGAATATTGTTGATATTGAAGATTTGACGCCTTCTTTTTTATATTTGAATAAGTTAACCTATTTTGTTATGAAATTGATTGAAAGATTATATTTTATTCCAACCGTAAAGACTAAAGGTCAGATGTTTAAAATAGTTTATGAACCTATAATTTCTACACAGCATCTTGCAAGGATAATCAATCAATTTGAAGAAAATATACCGGAAGAGTTGTTTATAAAAGGCGAAAAACCAAAAAATTTCGTTAAAGATTTTATCTATAACTATATGAACTATGTAATTTATAAGTTTCTGGGTATAAAAGCATACAAATTTAAAGATGTTAAATCCGGAACTTATATGATTAAAGATTTAGATCAGCGTTCAATGATGAAAGGCATAGACATTGCAGAGAATTTTTCGCAATGGTTTGATGAATTATATCTTGGAAAATATGATGTTATTCCGTTCTTTAAAATTGAAAAATTGCACGATGAGATTTTCCAATTAAAGGTTCATATCAAAAACCGTAAAACGGGAGAAACCGTATTAATAGATAAATTATATACTGACGAAGAAGTATTTGAAGCAAATGCGTCTGATATAGCAAGAATTGTTGAAAAACAGCTTAATTATGCTATTCGTTATATGCCCGAATTAGAAAATTTGTTTGAAGATGAAACAAAATTATATCTGAATCTTAATTTAAATGAAGTTTATAAAATAATAACCCAGACAGCGTATTATTTGCAAAAAGCTCAGATTGAAGTTATTTTGCCTAAAGAGCTTGTTAATATTATTATCCCGAGAGCTTCTATTAACGCAAAAGTTAAAACGGCAAGAACAAGTGAGCTTGAAGATATATTTAATAATGCCTCTGCTTCAAAGATTTCGCTTGATGATATTTTAGATTTTTCTTACGAGATAGCTATCGGGAATGAAAAAATTTCTCTGGAAGAATTCAATAAACTTGTTGAAAATAATAACGGGTTAATAAAATATAAAAATAAATATGTTCTTATTGATAAAGATGAAAGTAAAAAGATATTTGAACAGGTGGCAAAAGCCAGTTATAAATCTTTAACAAGAATGGAATTAATTCATGCATCAATGTCAGGTCAATTAGACAATTATGAATTTGATTATGATAAGGCTTTTGCAGATATTATTAAGGATTTCAACAAGCCTGTAGAAGTTTCAGTTCCTGAAGAATTAAAAGGCGAATTAAGACCTTATCAGAATACCGGTTTGAAATGGTTATGGACAAATATTTCAAAAGGCTTTGGCGCATGTATGGCTGATGATATGGGATTGGGTAAAACTATTCAGGTTATAAGCTTGATTTTAAAATTAAAAGAAGAAGGCAAGCTGACAAAACCTATTCTTGTTGTATGCCCTACAACTTTGATGGGTAATTGGATGAAAGAACTTCAAATGTTTGCGCCGTCTTTGGATGTTACAATTTATCACGGAGCAGAGCGGGAACTGGATCTCAAACACGATATTATATTGACAACATATGCGATTATGCGTATAGATATTGAGGAATTGAAAAAACATAATTGGGGAATGATTATTGTTGATGAAGCGCAAAATATTAAAAATCCTGATACGGCACAAACTATCGCTATCAAAATTCTTAAATCTGATATAAAAATAGCGATGACAGGTACTCCTGTAGAAAACAGATTAACCGAGCTCTGGAGCATATTTGATTTTATAAATCATGGTTATCTGGGTACGCTAAGAGAATTCCAAAAAAGTTACGCTATTCCGATCGAGCGTTTTAAAGAAAATTCACGCGCGTCTAAATTGAAAATGTCAGTTTCACCGTTTGTATTAAGACGTTTGAAAACTGATAAAAACGTTATTTCGGATCTGCCTGAAAAAGTTGTTATTAATGATTATTGCTATTTGGCAAAACCTCAAGCAGTTTTATATGAAAAAACACTTAATGAAATGATGGAGAAAATAAGCGGTTTTAGCGGTATAAACAGACGCGGCAATATATTCAAACTTATTACTGCATTAAAACAAATCTGTAATCATCCTTATCAATTCTTAAAATCAGGAGAGATAAGCAGAGAGCTTTCAGGTAAAATGGATAAGTGTATTTCGACTATACAACATATTTTAGAAAATGATGAAAAAACTTTGATATTTACCCAATATAAAGAAATGGGTGATATTTTAACAAGAGCTATAACGGAAGAATGCAACACTAAACCATTGTTTTTCCATGGTTCCTTGACTGTTTCTCAGCGTGAAGAATTGATTGATAAATTCCAAAATGATGATAATACAAAAGTTATGATTCTTTCTTTGAAAGCGGGCGGAACGGGACTTAACCTTACCAGCGCCACAAATGTTATACACTATGATTTATGGTGGAATCCTGCTGTTGAAGATCAGGCAACTGACAGAACTTACCGTATCGGTCAAAATAAAAATGTAATGGTACACAGATTGATTACGCTGGGTACTTTTGAAGAAAAAATTGATGAAATGTTAAAATCTAAAAAAGAACTCGCTGATTTGGCGGTTTACGAAGGCGAAAAAATCATTACTGAACTTACAGACGAAGAAATTTATGAAATATTTACACTTTCGGGTTAATAAGATATTTTACCTTCGCGTAAAACTTTTGCTGCGCATGTGAAGCCGAGACCGTTTTTATGGCAGTCTGAGGAGTCATTGTCGACACCTGCAGGAACAAGTCCTCTGGATGTTAGAATAAAACCGAAAACATCTTTTCCGAGCTGGTTAGGTTTTTTATTGCCGTTAACATCTACAACAACAGACATACAGGCAGCCAGGTCCTGTGTAGTTCCCCAGGTAGTTGTACAATCAGCTTTTCCCCATCCGTCAATATTTACATTCATCCCATCTGCCGTAATAAACTGGTAAGTTCCTCCGCCAATTGAATATGTAAATAAATTTACGTTAGATGCGCCGCTTAATGATTTTGTCTGCGTCCAGCATCCGCTTTCACTATCACCGCACTCTTTTATTGTTTGCATGTGCGGTTTCAGATAAACCTCAAATAATTTTTTTGTTCCGTTTGCACTGTCCTCTACTAACCAGTGTTGATAGTCGTCTTCATCTATAGTTGCCATTTTCATTGCCTGAGATAGCACAGAAAAAGATTTTTGCATGCTTGTAACTAGCACTTGGTTTTTATAATTTGATATTAATGTCGGCATTGTCAATGCTGCAACTATACCGATTATACCAAGGACAATAAGCAATTCAGCCAATGTGAATGCGTTTTTTAGTTTCCTGTCAAGAAAGCAGGACTTCGTTCTGTCTGCAAGTGTAAACGCTGATTTTACCTGCATATATAATTTGTTTATTTTTTTCATTCGCTAATTATACAATATTTTTTATATGCTTGCAACCCATAATACTTAAATTTTAAAAATTTAATTTTCAAGCTGGTCTGCTAGCAAATTTATTTTTTAGGAGTTTTATAATAAAAGATAGAGTAAAAAAGGAGTATAAAATGTTAACAATTCAGCCGTATTCAGTAAAGAATCAAAGTTATAACTATGGAACAATGTTGCAAAAACAAGCCTGTCCTTGTCCAAAACCGAAAAATTATGAAATGGCTTTTACTGGAAACCCTATATCTTCGCTTATAAAACACTATAGTAACAGTCGTAAAATAAAGGAATTGCGAATTCAGCAATTAGAAGAATTAAATAATATTAATAAAAATTTAGCTGATGAATTTATGCAGGTGGTTAAAAAAGCATATACTACTGTAAAACCGCCTGAAAAAGGTACAATAAAAATGACCCCTCTTAAAAATATTGAATATAATATAGTACCGGAGATTAAAGAATATGATTTGAAGGCTCCTGTTATGTATAAAAATATGCCATATAATGTTTCTCTAATAGCAGATGAAAAAGCTGGACAAAAAGTAATTTCTGCACAAGTACCCGGATATGAATACAGCAGAATTGACATGTCCTTTGGTGATTATATTTCTTATTATAAGGCTGATGACTTAGATGACGTCTATTATGAAATTAACAGGATAAGCGACTTAGACGGAGCTAAGTTTTTTAAAGAAGTTTTGCCAAAAGCAACTAAAGTCTTTAATGAATTTTTAGCTAAAAAAGGCAGTTCGGCGGCCAAGTAATTGCTAAAAACTTGATTTTAAATTATATTTGTACTACAATCCATATACAGATGTACACTAAACACTTAAAGGTGGTGAAAATATAAATGGCAGAAGTAAAAGTTGGCGAAAATGAAAGCATTGAAAGCGCATTAAGACGTTTTAAGAAAAAAATCCAAAAAGCAGGAATTCTTTCTGAAGTTAAAAAACGTGAAAGATATGAAAAGCCAAGCATAAAAAGAAAACGTAAATCTGAAGCAGCTCGCAAGAGAAAAGTGTAAGATTAATAAGAATCATTATTAAAAAAACGTCTTTGTAAAATAAGGCGTTTTTTTATATATCGTTGCGGGGATGACAGATTGTACGCGAATGATTCCAACATTACGTTTGGGTTTCGATGAAATTCGTATTAGGAATAAATTCGCTTTGACCGTGGATATCTATTTTATTTATAATGTTAGCGCGTTTTTTTCGGTAAAGCATATCAACAAACGCTTCCAAACGTGTAATAAATCCTGCTTCGCCCGTTTGTTCATCAATAGTTAGATTTAAAAGCGGTTTATTGAAGCGTTTTGCTTTTCTTGTAATTCTTTCAATCATTAATGAATCAGGACCACACCCAAAAGCTGTTACAGTTATTATCCCATCAATTTTATTGTCTTTCAAATAATGTCCGGCAGCGCCCGTCATTTCATATTCGTTTGCCCAATAAATATCCTGTCCTAATGATTTAATGCCGTCTTCCATTTGTTCTTTTGAAAGCTGTAATGAAGAATATGCACGTACATCCATATTTTCAAGTTTATTTATAATTTTCATAGAAGCGCGATCATCATAAATATTATATCCGTGAGAAACTATAGCAACAGAAATAGGATATTCTTTTGTTCTATTTTCGATAAATACTTTGCCTTGAACTGCATAATTCATTGCTTTTTCATAGCTCATTCCCGATCTCGACATTATATGAAAATTATTATATGTCCTCCAACCAGCTTTTGAAGCTTTTTTAATTCTTTTTTCATCAGTAATGCCAAACGGCGCGGCAGCTTCCTTTAAGAATTCATAAATGCCTTGTTTCTTTTCGGATTTATCGAGAGTCGCTTCTATCATGGTGAATTCTTTTTTGATAACGTTTCTTACCAAATCCGGCAAACCTCTTATTTTAGAGCAGTTGTATATTTTATGGGCAATTGATTGGATAGAAGGAACAAGAATTTTATCTATTCCTTTATCAATCAAATTCAAAACGTGACCTATATATATTTTTACAGGCAGGCAAGTTTCTGTTACAACTAAAGCAGAACCGTTTGATAAGGTTTGTTTTGTGGTTATGTCAGACAATACGATTTTTATTCCCAAATCTGAAAAGAATCCGTAATAAAACGGATAATTATGATAAAAAGATAATGCGCGAGGAATACCTATTACAAAATCATTATTTTTTGGATTTGAGTTGTTCATATTCTCCTTTTTTAATCCCTTTTGTTTTCTGCTACTCTTATAATACTTCAAAATAATTATTAAGGCTATAATTTTTATTTAAATATTAATAAATGTTATAATCTTTGTAGTAAAATAATAACAAAGGAGTATGACTTTGCCGCATTTTTTTATAAATTCTGATTCCGTAAAGGAAAATAGTATTTTAATAACCGATAAGGATAATTATGTTCATATCGCTAAATCTTTGCGCGCAAGAGTCGG
>Ga0153920_1000046_pt1 | contig 55062 bp, 108 predicted proteins | sample TSNJ004MetaG_FD_104713 | JGI IMG/M metagenome (GOLD analysis project Ga0153920, IMG submission 104713) | Attine ant fungus gardens microbial communities from New Jersey, USA - TSNJ004 MetaG | ecosystem: Host-associated > Fungi > Mycelium > Unclassified | place: USA: New Jersey, Brendon T. Byrne...
GCTTCATCGAAAATCAAGGCATACAAAAAGGAAATTGATGGATTGATTTTCGTAAAAGAGCGGATGATACCAATTGTTTTTACCGGAGAAATCGGAAACTGCCAGCGTCCGCTAAGAGGGCAAACAGCGCAGGGCGAACGAATTGCCTTAGCAAACAGTGAGACTATTCCGGCGGGTGCCTACATCGATTTTACGATCTCATGCCTGTGTGATGCACATATCAATGCCGTGAGGGAGTGGCTTGATTACGGAGCGTTGAGGGGTATGGGACAGTGGCGAAACAGCGGGAAAGGCCGCTATTTGTGGGACGAGATGGATGATTCTGGCAATGTGATTGGAGGAAACCGTGACTTTGAAGCAAGAAAATAAGAAAATCGATCCGGAGTACTGTTACATCGTCAATGACGGCGCACTTAATCCCTTCATTGTGCGGACTAATCCCGCCCGTGTGCGGCCGGAGAGGGAGCCGGAAGTAATGCCACCCGTTACCGTTAAAATAAACTGAGAAGGGAGATCAATGATATGGAATGGGGAGAAGTGACAGAAAAAATTGCGCGGTTGGAAAAAGAGAATCACGATTTGAAAGAAAAAGCTCAGAAATATCGGGAAGAAAGCTGCTCCTTAAGCGCTACAGTCAACGAATTGTGCCGCCAGAATGACAAGTTGATGGCAATCATTGAATACTTAGCTAAAGGCGTAGGAAGGTAAAAACAGTAAAGGAGGCAGAAATATGAAATTGAGAGAATTAGCCGGAGTGTTGACTTGTACAAAGATACTTAAATTAAATTTTTACGACGGAAACGAGACAGGCGAACCGGTTGAAGTAAAGACGGGAGATAGTGATGCGGATTGTGTGAAACTATGTGAGACATATGGCGGTTATCGCGTGTTTTTAATACATGAAGTGTCTATGGGAAGAGTGCGCATAACATTAGAGACGCTTAACTACGGCAAAAGCAAAACCCCAGCTGCGGAGTCAGCCGGGGAATCGAAAAATTAATTATATTAATACACCCCTAATTATAGGGGGATGAAGGGAGATTGTCAAGTGAGACTAACAAAAATCAAAATCAAAAATCTTTTTGGTATCAAAGAATTTGAAGCGGACGGGAAAAGCCTGGAATTATCCGGCTTAAATGGGGCTGGAAAAACTTCTGTTATTGACGCGATCCGCTACGCTCTAACAAACAAGTCAGACCGGGAATACATAGTACGGAAAGGAGAGACCGAGGGCGAAATTTTGATCGAAACAGATAATAACATGCGGATCAACCGGAAAGCCAGAACCACGCAGGCAGATTATAAAAGCGTGAAAAAGGATGGGTATGAGGTCGGTAGTCCGGAATCGTTTCTGAGGGATATATTCAGCCCCTTACAGCTTTCTCCATTTGAATTTATGAGCATGGACAAAAAGCAGCAAAACGCCATTATTTTGGATATGGTTGAGTATCCCTGGACCGTGCAGACGATCAAGGAGTGGTTCGGAGAAATTCCAAGCTGGGTATCTTACGACCAAAATATCCTGTCGGTTCTTAATGACATTCAATCTGAAAAAGGGGAGTATTTCCAGCAACGCCATGATATTGCCTTGGAAAAACGAAACAAGAGGGCCTTTATCGAGGAGATAGCGGCTACAATCCCGACTGGCTATCAGGCAGAGCGATGGGAAAAAGCGGATTTGTCAGAGTTGTATCAACGGATCGAGCGAATCCGAAAAGACAACGAAACAATTCAAAAGGCCAAATCCTTAGTTAATGAGCGCAATAACAAGGTGCGTGCCTATGACGCAGAAAGAGAAATTGCACTGGCAGCATTGGAAAGAGAGTGTATGCGCCAAGAATCTGATTTGAAGGAAAAAATAGCTTCTTTGGAAGAACAGATCAATTCCTGCCGGAAAGAGCTTTCCGGACTGTCAAGCAAAAAACAAAGCAAAACCGATCTGGTAGAAGAGAAGTACCGGGCGGATATCGCCACCTATGACGCGGTAGTAGATGAATACCGGTTATGCGCAGAGAAAGAGCCGCAAGAGACAAGCGGCCTTATGGAAGAAGCGGCATATGTTGAGGAAATGAAGAAACATTTAAACGAACACCGCCGCATGCTAAATATGCAGGAGAAGGTAGATGAATTGATAGAAGAAGAACGTATGCTGACCGAAAAGATTGAAAAGGCCAGGGCTTTGCCGGGTGAAATCTTACAGACCGCTAAGATCCCTATTGAAGGACTTACAGTAAAAGACGGGATACCACTGATTCGTGGCTTACCGATCAGCAACCTGTCAGATGGAGAAAAGTTAGACCTTTGCATCGATGTGGCAATTCAGAAGCCTAATGGATTACAAATCATTTTGATTGATGGTGTGGAAAAGCTATCAACCAAATTAAGAACGGAATTGTACCAAAAGTGCAAAGACAAAGGCTTGCAGTTTATTGCGACACGGACAACCGATGACGACGATTTACTGGTAGTGGAATTATAGGAGGGCACATGGATAACGAGATCATTGTTCAGGAACAAAAGTATGAGGTTGCGAATCCGTTCGCGAACTCAGCCGCTTTTCAGGAATTATATGATATAGGGAAAATGTTCGCGGTGTCTGACATCGTACCAAGCAGCTATAGAGGCAAGCCGATGGATTGTGCGATTGCGGTTGACATGGCGAACCGAATGCAGGTGAGTCCGATGATGGTAATGCAAAATTTATATATTGTGAAGGGAAAACCAACTTGGAGCGGACAGGCTTGCATGAGCATGATTTATGCCGCCAGACAGTTTAAAAACGCGAGAATCAGGCATGTGGGCAAAGAGGGGGACGCTGACCGAGGATGTTTCGTTGAGGCAGAATATAAAGACACCGGCGAAATTATCAAAGGAACAACCGTCACTATGGAAATGGCAGAAAAGGAAGGCTGGATAAATAAAGACGGCAGTAAGTGGAAGACGATGCCTGAACAAATGTTAATTTACCGCGCAGCTGCATTTTTCGCAAGGGCTTACTTGCCCAATGCCCTGATGGGCGTATACGTAGAGGGCGAGGCCGAAGACGCTTTCAAGGAAAAGACATTCTATGATATTCCGGATGTATTTCCCGCCATTCCGGAGGTGGTCGTATGATTCTTAGTGTAGAAAATTATCATAGCATAGAAGCCAATCAAGAATACCTGTCAGTCAGCCAATACAAGGACTTCTGCGGTAGTTTAGGAAAAGTCCCGTGCGAAGCCCAAGCACTTGCTAAACTGTCGGGAGAATGGAAAACAGAGAAGACTACCGCCTTGCTGGTCGGCTCTTATGTAGATGCCCACTTTGAGGAATCATTAGGACTTTTCAAGGCGTCTAATTCAGAGATATTCACCAAAAGCGGCGATCTAAAAGCAGACTACAGGAATGCCGAAAATGTTATATGTAGGATCGAAAGAGATAGCTACATGATGAAATATCTTTCCGGGGAAAAGCAAGTGATTATGACCGGCGAAATAGCTGGCGCGAAGGTAAAAATCAAAATAGACAGTTATTTGCCCGGTCAAGCGATTGTTGATCTCAAAGTGATGAAAGCTATTAAGGACACATTCTGGGTTCGCGACACCGGATATATGGATTTTGTCCAGTATTGGGGTTATGACATCCAAGGGGCTGTATATCAGGAGATTGTCAGACAAAACACCGGCGAGAAACTTCCGTTTTTTATAGCTGCGGCCAGTAAAGAAAAGGAACCGGACATCAACGTTATTTTCATTGATGATCTTCACCTGAAAGAAAAACTGATTGAGGTCGAAAGTAATGTAGCGAAAATTCTTGCATTGAAAAATGGCGACTATGAACCAATCCGCTGTGAGGTGTGTGATTATTGTAAGCACACAAAAGTACTCACCAAAGCGATTCATTTTTCTGAATTAATGGGGGATTTGTGATGGAATACAAATTTGTTATCCAAGGGCGTTTGGATGGTCTGAATGAATACACAGCAGCCAACCGAACCAGCCCCCGCAAAGGCGGGAAAATGAAAGCCCAAAACCAAGAAGTTGTACAGTGGGCCATCCGGCAACAATTGAGACGGTTACATATATCTAGGCCCGTAAGAATCATTTATGACTGGTTCGAAAAAGACAGAAAAAGAGACCTTGATAATATTTCCAGTTTTGGCCGCAAGGTGATTCAAGACGCACTTGTGAAGTGTGGAACGCTGCAGGGGGACGGATGGAAACATATTGTAGGATTTACGGATAATTTTCATTGCGATCCTGGTAATCCCCGGATTGAGATTATTATCCGGGAGGTTGAAATATGAAAAGCGTTTTGCAGAATGAAAAGCAATGCTATGTATGTGGTACGGTTTGCAAACTGGAAAGTCATCATATCTTTTTCGGCACAGCTAACCGGAAAAAGTCCGAAAAGCACGGCCTTAAGGTGTGGTTGTGTCACAATCACCATACCGAGAGTAGTGCTTCTGTTCACCGCAATAAGGGAACGGACCTGTTTTTAAAGATCATAGCGCAGGAGCATTTTGAAGCACATTGCGGGAGCCGCGAGGATTTCCGGCGGGAGTTTGGCAAATCGTATCTGGAATGAAAGAGGGAATTGCATGGAAAAGAAGAAGCGTCTTATATTGCTGGACACTTACATTTTTGGTAATGATCACAGCGTGATGGTTGAAACGGAGCATACAGTCGAAGAAATAAAAAACGATTGGGGGTTAAGGGAAAGGCTGATTAATGAAGGTTTGGCAAAAGCGTCTTATCCCCAAGATTATGAACCGCGAGAACTGTCAGATTGAAGTTGAAAAAGGAGTGAAAAAGATTGGAGAGAATTATAAAGTGCCACAAATGTGGCAAACAGGCCAAACGAACGGGTGAATATTGGCAAGAAGGGTTAGGGGTTATCGAGTATTCGGATGAATGTCCATATTGCGGATATTGGGAGGAATATGCTTATGGGCAATACAGGGGGACCGATTGGCCAGAAGGGTAAATCATCATGTGTGAGACATTGGGAATTAACGGGTGGTGCAAGATGTGTCAAGGGAGCGAAGAAAAAGACGGGGAACTGATATGTCAAGACCGCGAGGGTGTATTTTACGGTCTGTCAGTTGACAATGTGTTATGCACTCCCTGTCGGAAACGAATTAAAGTTAGCGCAGAAAGGAAGATGAAACGATGATGCACTTAACAGGATCGTATTATATCGACACCAGCGGCACCGGATACACGCTCACAGTGGCCGGTAAGCCGGATAAAAACGGCAACCCTACATATCGGCCGGTTGGGTATTATACCAGCTTAGAAACGGCGATAGAAGGTTGTATCAACCGCGCAACCTCAGAGCGGATTGCGGAGGGCATACACAGTCTGGAAGAGGGATTGGCAATTATTAGAGAAGAACGGGCGAAGTTTGTGGCGCTGCTGCGCAAAGTAGGGGGAGTGGGCGAAGAAATATCCAACATTTAAGGAGGAACAATGTTAAAATTTGAAAAATATCAACAAGAGACGATACAAAAATTTTGGGATTTTGTCAAAAAATATAACGATAGCGTTATGGTGAATTGGAATTCAGACAAAGAACTAAAACTGTGGGTAGAATTTGGTTCTATGTCACTGGCTGATCTTACAGACAAGTTCATGGATTATGATGGGGAGCACTGGTGTATACTTCTTTTCGCAGATTGTTTGGAAATTTCGGTTTCCATGATATTTGATGGTTATGGCGTTGAAATGAGTGACGTGTGGCAATGCAGACCAGCCGGATTAAGAGAAGATTGGTAATGGAGGCAGAAGGTGTGGACGACGACTTGTTATTGATAATCGTAGGATATTTAGAAGAATATTGTGATTGTGAATTCTGTCCCGAATGCAAGTTGATAAACATGTGTACTGCATTAGACCGTGCGGCCGGAGACGTACACACATTGCCGGATCGGTTTAGGAGATTGGTGGAGGATTAATTTTACAAAGGTATTTGTTCGGCTGTTGTGTCATAAACTACATGCCGTTGGTACTGCCGCCTCTGGCCTAATGTCAGGGGCGGGGAAAGGAGAATATATTGGGCAAAATGAGTAAAGAAAAGGGAAAGAGGGGCGAAAGGGAACTCGCTGGCATATTGAGACAGCACGGATACAGCGACAGCCACCGGGGACAGCAATATTCGGGAGCTGACGGATCAGCGGATGTTGTAGGACTGCCGGGAATACATATCGAATGTAAGCGGGTGGAAAAGCTGAACCTGTATGATGCAATGGCCCAGGCGATTGAGGGCGGTACGAAACCACTGCCTTTTGAGGGAGACAGGCTTCCGGCGGTATTTCATCGAAAAAATAACCATAGTTGGTTGGTGACGATGCGACTGGAGGATTGGATCAAAATATACAAGGAATGCGAGGCGGGCAGGGAACAAGAAGAAAGCTAACGAGGGGAGGCGGCCGAGATAGAGGGGCACATCAAGATACACAGGAAAATCCTTGAATGGGAATGGTACTCTAATCTGAATACCTGCCGAGTGTTTTTTCACATGCTGCTAAAGGCTAACTGGAAAGAGGGAAGATTTCAAGGCCATTTGATCGAAAGAGGTTCTTTTGTATCATCCCTTCCCAAAATTGCCGAAGAAACAGGGCTAACAATTAATGAGGCTAGAGGAACCATAAAAAACTTAAAATTAACGGGCGAAATCACAGTCACATCACATTCAAAATACAGCGTATTTACAATAAAAAACTATGATTTCTATCAAGACGTTAACGTACAGAACCACAGTCAGACCACAGACACTTCACAGGCAGACCACAGGCAGACCACATTCACTTCACATTCTGTTGACATTCTGTTAACAACAATAGAAGAAGTAGAAGAAGAAGAGAAAGAAGTAGAAGAAGGGAAGAAAGAAAGAAGGGAAGAAAAAGACTATAGTGTCATAGATGCCACTTGTCAGACTGATGTCCGACGAATCGTTGACGCTTGGAACCAGTGCGGAGCCGTGGAAGTAAAAACGCTATCCACCACCAGCAAGCGCTATCAAATGCTGAAAGCCAGAATTAAGGAGTACGGAGTTGATCAAGTGTTAGAAGCCATTGGAATGATCAAAAACAGACCATTTCTGTTAGGGCAAAATAAAAATGGTTGGATGATAAGCTTTGAATGGTTTGTTAAGCCCAATAACTTCCCGAAGGTGCTGGAAGGTAATTATCAGGATCATAACCGAGGGAAAGTCGATGGTGGCTATAACGAAATGTTGAAAGGATGGGCAGAAAGTGAATAGAGAGGAGTTTGCTACTGTAGCATCTGCGTTACATAGCGCCTACGGAAAAAGCAACATCATGCCAGATGAATCCGCGCTGAATCTGTGGTACGGCATGTTGAAAGACATTGACTATGCAGTTTGCAGAAACGCAATAACGCAGTTGATCAGCCAAAACAAATTTTCCCCAACGATTGCGGAGATTAGGGAAAAGTGCGCAACGATCACCGCGGAGCGTCTGCCGGAATGGGATGAAGCCTGGGGTATGGTGCTGATGGCGATAAGAAAACATGGCTACATGCGTGAGCTGGACGCCCTTGAGAGCCTACCAGATGCCGTCAGAGGGATTGTGAAGCGAATGGGCTATCAAAATATCTGCCAGAGTGAAAACATCAGCGTGGAGCGTGCCAATTTTAGAGAGGCGTACAAGGGGCAGATCAATTTGATAAAACAACAGAACGTACTTCCCGGGGCAGTACGAAACGAACAGGCAGAGCTAATAAGGCAATGCGCCGAACGTTTGTCCATAAGTGCAGACAGCACAAAATTACAGGAGGAAAAATAATGGGACATCCGAAGCAAAGAATATTAGACCTCGTGCCGCAGATGACAGAGCTTTTTAAGCAGGGCGAAGATATATACACCATAGCCCGTCATCTGAACGTAAGGTACGAGACAGTGGCGCGCTATCTGGAAAGATGCGGATTAATCGCAGAACAGCGCATGAACAGCCGGAGACAGCGAGAAGAGCGGATGGAGAACGAAGCCATAACCAAGGCAGACATAGCGAGGTTACGCTCCTGCATCCGCGTAGGCGACACGGTGCCGGTGGTGATGGAAGTGGCAGACCGTGAGAGCGCCAACCTTGCACCGATTGAGATTTGCAGGGAAATGTATGTCACGAAGATTTTAGACAGCGGCAGGGGCGTTCTGGTTAGCGAGGCCATGGGCGAACGGTCTGTAAGGATGGTAACGTATGTGGATATTTTACAAGAATTGGAGGGAGTAAGGTATGAAAAACATATTATTTAATGCCAGGCGCAAAGATACGGGCGAGATGGTGCAGGGTTCCGTGGTTAAGTACGGGCCGGACGAAGGGAAATACTATATTGTTCCTTCATACGCGTCTGCCCTGTATGGGTTTGAGGTGGAACCGGAAACTATACGCCATTTCGCCGAATCACATGATAGGGGATGGATACCAGTCGGGGAGCGGCTGCCGGAGAACGAAAAAGAGGTTGAGGTTAGCATCGAACGCCGCCTGGAGAATGGCACGCGGAGACTTACGTGTAGAGCCATTTACGAAGACGGGACTATCTGGTCGGAAAGCAGCCGTTTCAGCTGGAATGACTTTGACGGCCTTGACAGTGATCTTGAATACAGCAAGGAGCTTGACGACTGGAAGGTACCCCAAGGATGGTTTGAGGCTGCTACTTATGCGGAGGAATTTGCGGCGATAGGCGATTTTGTTGTAGCATGGCGGCCGCTGCCGGAACCGTACCAACCACCGGAAGAAAGAGAGGTAGAGAATGCTGACATTGACAATTAAAAAGAAATGGTTTGACATGATTCTTTCCGGCGAAAAGACAGAGGAATACAGAGAGATCAAGCCGTACTATGATACCCGGTTCATGAACTGGCTGGGCTTTCACAAGAAAGAAACGGAAGATGTTAAGGAACTGCTTAGAAAGCAAGAGACTTTGAAAAGCCATAGAATCAAGTTCCGTAATGGGTATTCCAAAGAATCACCTTGTATCATAGCTGATTGTTCCTTGTCTATAAAAACAGGCAAAGAAGAGTGGGGAGCAGAGCAGGGTGTAGAATATTATGTTTTATCTATTCGAAAAGTATGGTGAAAGATGACAGGAGGTGCGGAAATGAGACAATATTGCCGGTACTGTTCTTACCTTGTGACGGGGAACGGTATCTATTGCAACGAAAAAGAAAAGACAATGAGCGAGGCAAGCGCGAAGGCGGTCAATCGCTGCAAGTCATTCGACCTTAACCCGATGGATGCGTTTGACCTGGACAAGAGGTATAAGCCGCGGGAGATCAAACAGCAGCAGTGTGACGGGTGTGATGGACAGATTGAAATGTTTGGGTGATTGACCGATCAGAGAGGCGGTGAGGGTATGCATAAGGAAATCGAAAAAGCAGTTTTTAAAATAATGTCAATTATGGAAAAGAATAGGACAGCTTACAACGAAGCTAAGGATTGTTATAGCGATACCGGATATGACCGTTACTGGAATAAGATGGAGAAGTTAGAATCAGAGTATGAGGAATTAAGGTCATTTATCCACGCGGAAGAAAAGACAGAGGTTACGCCCGAAACAGTACTGGAACTTGATAGAATTCAGAGGATTTTGCAAAATGCGAAAAGCAAATGGGAATATATAAGAGATGAACTACCTGTTTCCACCGATACGATCAGTATGGATGATTTATTTAGAGACATTAACAAATAAAGAAAAGGGGAAAAGAGGTTTGCTGGCCAGCATGAAAGAACGTTCTTTACTCCTGACGAAAAATGAAAATATTAGTAGCCTGCGAGGAATCGCAAGTGGTAACAATCGAACTGCGAAAGCTGGGCCATGAAGCGTATTCGTGCGACCTTGAACCGTGTAGTGGGGGCCATCTGGAATGGCACTTGCAACAGGATGTCACCCAACTGCTGAAAATGAAATGGGATATGATGATAGCCCACCCGCCCTGTACATATCTAAGCAATAGCGGCGTTTGTTGGCTGCACAAACAGCCGGAAAGATGGGAATTAATGAGGGAGGGTGCAGAATTCTTCAAACTGCTTTTAAATGCAGATATCCCCAGAATAGCCGTGGAGAACCCAATACAGCACAAGTACGCAAGGGAGATTATAGGGATGGAACACACGCAGATCATACAGCCGTGGCAATTCGGACACCCGGAAAAGAAGGCAACCTGCTTGTGGCTCAAAAATCTGTCGCCGCTCAAAGAAACGGATAACGTCAAAGAATTGATGAAGCTGCTCCCGAAGAACCAGCAGCAACGGCTTCACTACTTGCCGCCATCAGCAGACCGAGCGAAATTGCGCAGTAAGACCTTCCCCGGAATCGGAAAGGCCATGGCTGAACAGTGGGCGGGGGAATGTGTCCTGGACAATTAACACAAATGAGGCGGGGTGAAAAAAATGTACTCGAATGAAATACAAGCACTGCTTGACCGCAACAACCACACCATCAGCCCAGAAGTCTACCGCGACATCGTGATCAGTTCCAGCCAGATCGACCACGTGCGGTATGATCCTTATCAGGAGTTCTTCCAGGCGTGGACAGATGACGGGTATAGTTGGGAATTCAGGGTGGTGCCGGCGGGGCAACCATCGAAAGGAGAAAAATGAGCATAACAGGAAGTCAGATAGCCGGAGGAAATACGGCATACAAGAGGGTTGAATCGGATTATTACCCAACCCCACCAGAATCAACCAAGGCGCTGCTAAATTTTTTGAAATTACCAGCCGAAACAGTAATATGGGAACCGGCCTGTGGACAGGGGCATATGGTCAAGGTGATGGAAGAATACGGCTATAAGGTGACAGGGAGCGATATCCAAGGCGGCGAGGACTATCTAAAGATCCCCGCGAAAGAATGCGACTGGATAATTACAAACCCGCCGTTTTCGGTGTCACAGGAATTTATTGAGCGGAGCATACAGCACGGGAAGCCGTTTGCACTGCTGCTGAAATCACAGTACTGGCACGCAAAGAAGCGCCTTAAACTATTCCGCAGCTTCCCGCCGTCCTACATACTGCCGCTGACATGGAGACCTGATTTTTTGTTTGGTAAGAGGGGATCCGGTTCGCCACTCATGGACGTAATGTGGGTTGTCTGGACTGGCAATGAATCGGCGAGTACGCTTTATGTTCCACTTGAAAAACCAGAAAACAAAATTATATAAAGGAGAGCAATTATGAAGCCATATACCCGAGAAGAATTAGGCGATTACTTATGCGAAAATTATTGCGACAACACAGAATATGGAAAACGTGCATATACCGCAACACCTGACGGCCCTAGTATGTGTGAGGGGCGCTGGTGTGATGAAAACTACGAAACATACCTGGATGCCGTGGAGCACGGCGGGGAAGATTGCGTAAGCGATGATTGATTAGATTAAAATTTGGCGGAGGAAAACTATAATGTCTAAAGCATGCGAAAACTGCGGTGAATGTCAATGTCTGTCCTGCCTACTAAGAGATAGCAATATATATAATGAGGCACTTGCTTGCAATAGATGTAGCTACTGTGAGGATAATCCGGTGCATGGTTGTACAGATTTTGTTTATGAAAATTAATTTTTAAAGGAGGTGAAGACAATGGACAGGTACACAGCGATAGATAAGGAATATATAACCTATCGTGAAGCCAAGGGCAAGGGCTGGAACGAATACGCCTGCCGTGAAGAAGAATTGAAGCGGCGGTTAAAGCTTTACGAGGATACCGGACTGGAGCCGGAAGAGGTGACGCGGCAGGTGGAAGCGCTTAGATTGATTGATGCAGATAAGCTAATTGCAAAGCTAGAGGAGCATGCAAAAGGGTGTCAATACGATTCCAACCGAGCGAATAATAAAGCGGAAAAAGACATGTACTTAAATAGACACACTGGTTTTATGCAAGCTATTTGCATAGTAATGAATATGCCGCTGGCAGAAAAGGAGTAAACGAATGCATATAAGTGAATTAGATTTATCAACAAGAACATACAACGTGCTGTTAAGGGCGGGAATTGAATCAATTGAGGAACTTGACGGTATACCCGGCTCTGATGTGTTGAAGATAAGAAATTTCAACGAAAAGTGTTTACAGGATGTGAAAAAGAAGCTAAGGAAATTTAAAACAGGTAAGCACTGGGAATGTAAATACTGTGATTACACAAGAGGCGTACCTTATGCCGATGAACCGGACTTTATAGTATGCGGTAGATGCGGTGCTGAATGGGAGGGTTGCAAGATACTGGTTCCCATCCCGATGGAGAATGACTAACTCAAAGAATGGAGGTGTAAAAATGAGAAAGATAAAGTTTCACATCAGCATTGGTCTGGCTGGTGCTGAGCAGGAAGAAATAGTGGAATTTGAGGATGATGTGACTGGCGAAGAAATAGAAGATTCTTTTCAAGATTGGAAATCGGATTATATTGATGCAGGCTGGTGGGATGTAGATCAATTTCGGGAGGTGTGAGAAATGGTTTTGCTAACAGAAAAAGAAGCAGAGGAATTAGAACGCTTTCGCAAAAGGAGGCAGCATTTCGGCGGCGATCTGGAAGTTGCCAATATCCACAATCTGCCAAGCTCTTTTCCAGAGATGTACAAAAGGGTTTTCGGGACAGAATCAACGGAAAACAGTCTTTTCGGGCGGCCTTGGTATTCCGACAAAAAAGATGATGTGATCAAGCTTTATGAAACGGCGTTGTCCGAGGGCTACGCGGTAACGCAAAATTAATTCAAGGAGGTGAAAGTTATGTACGGGAATACAGGAGAAAAATGGGTGATGATACGCGAATTATCCATCAATGGGCTTATGCTCAACGAAGTAGGAACCGAGTTTTCAATAGGCGAGTACTACTCGGTTCCGCATGGTTTCGTATCCGTGAAATATGAGGGAATGTTGCTTTTTATCCCCGATAAGGTTTTTGAGGATCATTTTGTTAAATGGAGCGATTATAAGCAGTATTACCACCGGGGCGACATTATTAAAATAAATGCCAATGGAAATTTGAGCGAGTATGTTATCGAAGACATAAACGGCGACGGGCATTATGTGACGTTGGCCTTGGAGCAAAATTAATGTGCATTATTGCAGAAAGGAGCAATATGAAAATAAAAAGAAAAAACTGGTTCCAACAGTTGTTATGCAAACATGATTATCAATGGTTTCAAAAGCCTTCAAATTCTCGATTTAGGATAATTTCTGGTGAGGCGGATATAAGGGTATGCACTAAATGCGGTAAGCAAAACGGAGAAAGATTTTTGCGATATGAGGGAATGGGATTCAAGTAAATCGAAATCAGGAGGTATAAAGTGAAATATACAAATAGTGTAATGATCGTCAGGACGAGAAAGGAAAACATAGTTGGTTGCCACATGATTGCAACGCGGAGTTATCAGAAGTTAATGCCAGACCGATTTTTATACAGTGGTTATATATGCAGAGAGTTTGAAGTACATGAAAATGTGGGCGGGCAGGTCAAGATTAAGACCTACGACAGGTTAGAACATGCCGGTATTGAATTTGCAAATATTATCACTTTTGTAAACGTAACAGACATTGAGATTATGTCAGAGCATGATATTTAAATTAATTTTGGAGGTGAAAACTGATGAAATGCGGTGATATTGTCAGAAATTATTGGGCAGGGGATGAAAATCCGACACGATATTTTGTCTATCTCAAAAATGAGGGTAAATATACGAGTGCGATCAGCTTTGACGGAAAGAGACTTCGTAAAGCCCAATATTATAGCGATCAAATAAAAAAGGAGCCTGACAAATTTGTTGTTGTTGGACATGTTGACCTGGTCGATTATATAAAAGCCCCATTATTGGAACTTATTCAATCGGATTGCAAAAAAAAATAACAGGAGGTAGCGGGAGGGAGTGATGATTATAAACACGAAAAAAGCCATAGCTATTATGAGGGACGGGACTAATGCAAGAAACTACAGCGAAGCCAAAGAGGCGAAACAAATAGCTGTCAGGGCGATGGAAAAGCAGATACCGGAAAAGCCTGTATACACTTGCAATAGAGAGGTCATACACTGCCCTAGCTGCGATTATGACTTAATGGGCGGCGTGGGTAACGATGAAGAGATTATACATTGCTGGAACTGTGGGCAGAAGCTTGACTGGACCAGATGAAAATTGACACAGGAGGAACCCAAAATGGACAAGAAAGACGGAAGCGCCCGCCGGGCTGGATATATGGACATGCTTGAGAGGTCGCCGGTGAAGACATGGCCGCCGTATTGCTTCACGGAGTTATGTCCGGATCGGCGGTACCGGCTGGGCGGGAATTTGTATGGGGGAGTGATTACGAGGAGGGATAATGATGAATAATTGCATGACAGAATCTACGCCCAGAAGCATACTTTTCACCCTGACAACCATGATAGCAGGGACAAGGGCTATATTGACAGAAGATTTCGGGATGTCGGAAGAGCGCGCAAATACAGCGATACTGCTTGCGGTGGATGCAGAAAAGAGGGCGTGGAGCGGCGAGCGTGATGGGAGGTGATGCCAATGAACAAAAGAGTACGCGACCTCAATTGGGATGATTATGGCATCTCAAAAGACAGATACGATGAACTTAGAGCATTCTGCCGCCAGTATGAGGAGAAGAAGAAAAAAATAAAATACGGTCTCCCGGCCGTGAAGTTCGACGGGATGCCGCGGGGGACCGGTGTGAGTAACCAGACAGAGGGGACAGCCATCCAGAACGAAGAGCTGCGAAGAGACTGCCAGCTGATAGAAGAGGCGGCGATCCGCGCGAATCCAAGCATATACAGACATATTTTAAGGAGTGTGACTAAGAACATACCGTATGAGATGGTTGAATACGATCACGAATACGGACGGATACCGGTGGGAAAGACGGATTTCAACGGATATCGCCGATTATTTTACTTTAATTTACATCTTTTGAAAAATGGGTTCAAATTGAGCGACATAATGTGATATAACTGTATTATCGATATTTGGGAACAATATTAACTCCCTGATAATGTTCCCAAATTTCTGGTCCTCCTCTCCAATTTTATATACGGCTTCCGGGTGTCACAGCCCGGTTTCCGATTAGAAGACGACGTTCTTAGCCTTATTATTCATGTCTTCGCAAAAAGGAATAAATAGGACGCTTACGACCGGCGGCAGTGAAACCCGACCTTGTGCGGAACAAGGGAAAAATACACTGACGGAACATAGCTCAAACAGTACAGTGACAGAGCGGCACCGGGTGTGGTTGCGAGATTCCGGTTCGAGTCCGGATGTTCCGATTGTTTCATGACACTCTCCTTTGAAAGAGGCATTTGTTGCTTAGCGCGGCAGGTGTCTCTTTTTGCGAGGGGAAAATAGGTGAGTATCCTCTAACGAGGTAGGCAAGCGGCGCGAGGGGATAAGCGCAAATAATTATATACGGAATAGGTGATGATGAATATGGCCTTGACTGAAAAACAAAAGCGATTCATTGATTTCTATGTTGAGACTGGTAATCAGACCGAAGCGGCGCGTCTCGCCGGATACAAACAACCTCATGTTCAAGGTGCTCAAAACTATGAAAAACTTAGAGTTCACATAGAGGAGCGTAACAGTGTCCTGGAGAGCCAAAGAATTGCCAGCATGACGGAAGTGAAAAAGTTTTGGAGTGCTGTGCTTCGGGATGAAGATGAAAATGTTCGCGACAGGCTGAAAGCTTCTGAATATATAGCTAAGACCAATGCGGCATTCACTGACAAGGTGGAGCATAGCGGCGATCTTGAGTTCAACATAAAAATAGATTATGGTGATGTGGATGGAGAAGACAATACAATTTAATCCCGTGTTTAAGCCCCTGCATAGCTCGAAACACAGATATGTTGTTATGAAGGGATCGGCTGGGTCGGGCAAGTCTGTAGATGCTGCACAATCATATATTCTGCGCTTAATGAAAGACAGGGGGCGCAATTTATTATGCGTGCGAAAGTCGGAAGTGACCAACCGCGACAGCACATTCGCCGAACTCATAGGGGCGATCAATCGCATGGGGCTTGGAAGTCATTTTGCTGCTACGGTTAATCCTCTAAGTATAACATGCGCGAACGGAAACAAAGTTATATTCCGGGGCGTTAATGATGAAAAGCAAAGGGAAAAGCTGAAATCTATTACTTTTGATAAGGGCAAACTGACTGATGTTTGGATTGAAGAGGCGACAGAGCTTACCCAAAGCGATTTTGAGATTATAGACGACCGTTTGCGTGGCGAATTACCGCCAGGACAATTCTACCAGATAAAAATGACATTCAACCCGGTCAATGTGTCTCACTGGATTAAGAAATCATTTTTTGATATATCTGACCCAAACGTATTAACCCATCATAGCACATATTTAAATAACCGCTTTGTGGACGAAGCCTATAAACAGCGTATGTTACGCCGCAAAGAAGTCGATCCGGATGGTTATCGCATATATGGTTTGGGTGAGTGGGGAGAGCTTGGTGGCCTTATTCTAACTAATTGGGAAGTGAAAAACGTTTCGCAGGATTTGCAATATTATGACAGCGTTTCTATTGGGCACGATTTCGGGTTCAACCATGCTGATGCTATTTTGCCATTGGGTTTCAAAGACGGAAATATCTACATCCTGAAAGAAATATATGTTCACGAAAAAGATACAAACGAGATAATCCAATTGGCTAACGGCATTATTCCCAATAATAAAATGATGTATTGCGACAGCGCGGAGCCTGACCGCATAAAAATGTGGAAAACGGCAGGATATTGGGCTTACCCGGTTGAAAAGGAGCAAGGCAGTGTAAAGGCTCAAATTGACTGGTTAAAACAACGAAAGATATTTGTTGATCCGTCATGCACAAATACCATACGGGAACTCAATCAGTGGAAGTGGAAGAAAGATGAAAAGCAAAACATCTATCTCGACCAGCCGGTTGAGATATTTGATGATGCAATGGCTGCGCTTAGATATGGAATCGAAGGACAAAGAAAATCTCGCAAATGGTTAAGTGCATAAAACACGAACAAATACAGAGGTGGTGACAAGTTGACCGAAACAGATTTGATAAACGCAAGGATTCGCTTCTACGGACGCGGCCGGACAAATAAAGATATCACGCGCATTATCCTCAACGAATGGCGCAACGGCGAAGACGCGCAGACCATTAAGGATATGCTTGACGCGGAAAAGTACTTCCTTGTCGAAAATACGACTATAGCCATGAAGCGGCGCGACCTACCCGGATATGGCGAGAACAAAACCCTGTCGAACGCTAAAATACCATCAGCGTTTTTAAATGAGAGTGTTACCGAAAAAAGCAATTACGCATTAGGCAAACCGTTCGCCATCAGCGTAGAAAGCCCGCTGCCGGAAACAATCGACGAAACAGGTAATCCGATTGAGGATCCCCAAAAGATAATCTATCAAGAAGAATGGACAAAATATCTCACTTCCGAGCGCAGAAAAACAATCAGAAGGATAGGCAAGCAAGGGGCCATCAACAAAGGTATTGGGTTTGCTTATGTTTCCATCGACCAGACCGGCGATCTCGCTATACAACACATGGAATCTGAACAGATGTATCCGGAGTGGTCGGATAATGAGCACACCATACTTGATGTCATGGTTAGGGATTACATAGAAGTCCATTACATTAACGGGAATCGCGAGGATGTCAACAAAGTTGAGTTTTGGGACAAGGAAATAGTCGAGAGGTATATCGACAAGGGACAAGGCGCATTAATACCAGACTCGGATAACCCCGGGCCGACGGCACACATGGACCAGGAAGGCATAGGGATATCGTGGGGGAAAGCCCCGTTCATTGCATTCAAGGGTAATGAGGATGAATTGCCGGCACTCAATCCAATCAGAGAGCTTATAGACAGCTATGACAAGCTACAGAGCAAGATGGTGGATTCCATCATGGATGCCCTGGAGCCGGTTCTCGCGCTTGAAGGATATTCGCCGGAGCTGGGTGACTTGATCGCACAACGGGCAATTATGCAGAACTCACGCATTGTAGCTCCCGGAGTGGGCGGCAAGGCTTATTATGTGCAGGCCAGTCCGGAGATTATAGCTACGGAAACCGCACTCAAAATTATAGAGAAAAACATCCGCAAGGCTGCGCAAATGATTATGACTACCGACAGCGACACATCGAGTGACACATCGGGAATTGCGCTTAAGTTCCGCTTCCAGGGACTTGACACTTACACAGACGGGTTGGAGGCAGAATTTGAAGTATTCATGCAACAGCTCAAATACTTTTTCGATATCTGGTTAGAATTTAAGGGCGTTGGCACAGCCAAGCAGTGGTCGCAATATAAGCTAATCGCTACACTCAATCGTGATATGATGGTGAACGAATCAGAGGCCATCGAGGATACGGTCAAGCTTGCGGCAACTGGTGTATCTCAAGAAACGCTCGATAACTGGAATCCGGCGACAGAATCGCATGAGATCGAGCAGCAGCGGCGCGAACGCGAAGCCAAGGCCGCTTTGTCCGACATGAGTGCAGAGCGGGAACTTGCAAGGCTACGGGAAGAAAATGAGAGGTTGACACAGGAGGGAGATAACGATGAACGAGCATGACCTAATCAGATTTATGGGGAGATTCCCGGACGCAATAAACCAGCCTCCATGGGTGGCAAAGAAATGGAAGTGTAGCTTGTGCGGCGATATTGTTAAACATGAACACGCGATAGAAAATCCCGCGCCATGCAAAATATGTGGTTCGATAGGATTTGAACCGTTAGAGCGGGAGGGTGAGGGAGAATGACATATTTACTTTACAAAATCTATTACGGCGATTGGGTAGCCTATTTAGGACGAACAAAACAGCCGCTTCAAACTCGTTTGCGCGGTCATTTCTTCAACAAGCCAATGCACAAGAAAATTGACATTGAGGACGTAACGCGGATTGAATATGCAGAATGCAAAACCATAGCGGATATGTACCTTTACGAAATCTATTATATAAACCTTTTGACCCCGCCTATTAACTGCGACGACAAGGCGTCTGACGGATTAACAGTTTCATTGCCAGAATTGGACTGGAAACCGTATGATTGCCCATTGATGGACAAATGGAAAGCCGAACTGGCGGGGCGTGAGATACAGCACAGAGTTGCCCGACAAAAAGAAATAGATAATTTTAATTTGCGCCGCGAATTAAGAAAGCGCCATGCAGACGGTGAACTATCGGATGATGAATACGAAGAGCGGCTTGAGGCAATAGGTTTTTAGCCGTTTTCCTCTTTAGCCTTCGTCCTCCGGCGGGATTATACTTGAAAGGATGGGGAGAATGAAGCTATATCTATTATCGCAGGACGTAAATGACGATTACGACACATACGATTCTTGCGTTGTAGCCGCAGAAAACGAAGAAGAAGCAAAAATGATGCACCCGGCAGGCGAGAACAGAAATATACATTCTGTTTTTACATGGTGCAATATGCCGGATGCAGTCCGATGCAAGTATATCGGAGAAGCTGCGGAGAATATAGAAAAAGGCGTAATTTGCGCAAGCTTTAATGCGGCGTAAGTTTGAAAGGCGGTGATGCTTCATTTCCATACTTAGCAAATCAAAAGAAGCACAAGAGCGCTATTGGACGCAGAGAGCAGAGAGGGTCATACTGGCTTCGGAAAAGACCGCCGAGGAAATGACGGCTGATCTCGCAAGGCTGTATAGGGAAACTCAAAAGGCTATACAGCGCGAATTGGAAGTGTTCTATGGCCGTTATTCTCGTGATGTCGGCGTATCCCTCGAAGATGCCCGGAAAGCCCTGAATAAATCAGAATTGAAATCCTATCTCGAACAGACGCAGGAATATTACGATGCGATCAAGGAGACGGGGTATGCGTTTGATCCGGCCTACCGGCAGAAGTTGCACCGGAGACTATCTTTAAAATCGGCTGTGAGCCGCCTGGAAGCACTACAGGACGATATACAGTGGGAAGTAGAAAAACTGTATGCACAGGAACAAAATGCGTTTAAGGACGGTATGGGCGAGGCGTACGAGGAAAGCTATTACAGGGCGACATTTAATCTTCAACAGGGATTAGGGTTTGGTTCGCCATTCGCCGCATTAAATACAAGAGTTATCGAAAAGGCTGTATCCGAAAAATGGCAAGGCGAAAATTATTCAGATCGCATTTGGGCCAATAAGGATAGGCTCACATTGATACTTCAACAAACGATTCCGCAAGGCATAGCACTTGGACAAAATCCTAACATTATCGGAAAAACCATACATGACCGGATGTTTGGCCAAGGCGCGACGAAGGGCCATGGTGGCATGATGTGGCGCAGCATCAGCTTGGCCAGAACGGAATTTAATCACATAACAAATAGTGCCACATGGGATACTTATGTTGAGAGTGGCGTTGTTGAGCGGTATCAATTTTTGGCTACGCTTGACCATCGCACCACGGATTCATGTCAGGAATTAGATTTGAAAATATTCAAGCTCTCCGAAAAGATGGAGGGAATAAATTACCCGCCGATTTCATCACCGCCACACCCGTGTCGGAGTACGACAACTGCATATTTCCCGCCGGACGAAATAGACGCCATGTTTGACGACGTGGCAACCCGGATTGCTCGCGACCCCATCACCGGCAAAAATTATTACGTCCCCGCCGATATGTCTTACAAAGAGTGGCGTGCAAGTTTGACAGAGGAACAGGGCAAAGCTTTCCTATCTACACAAAAACGCGAAAAGTATTACGAGAGCGATAAGGAGCAGCTGGCAAGCTATAAACGATTTATTACAGCTGCCAAAAAGGAGCATGGTAGCGATCTCGTGTCTGGCCTATTTGAGGGAATGCCGACAACCATTGCTGAATTCCAAAAAATGAAATATCTGGATTCAAAGAAGTGGGAAATCATCAAGGACAACAGAAGGCAACTGACCGGCAGTTGGTGGAAGGAAGAACTTGAAAAAAGAAAGGAAAAGGGATAATTGATGGCAAGAGAAGCGGACTTTAGAGAGTTAGAAAAGTTCTTTCAAAATTTCAATGATGCATATTCCGATTTTGATGATTTCCTACGCAAGTTTCTCCTTGAAATGGCATTAAGGGCAGTGGCAGATATTAAGGGAAATACACCCGAAGATACTGGCGCACTGCGGAATTCATGGGGCGTCGGCAATCAGGCGTTGCAGACTGGAAGAACAAAGGAACAAGCCCCATCCGCATTCGAGCAGGCTGCCACGATAGAAAGTGTTGTCGTAGACGGAGATTCGCTTCAGATTACTATATTTAATCTGATGGATTACGCTTCATTCGTTGAATTTGGCCACCGGTTCCGGGATGGACGATGGAATGAGGGCAGATTAATGATGACGGTTGGAATTGACGAGATACAAAAGCAGATGCCGCTTCGCTTCAACAGGGATTTCAAGGCTTATTTGCGGAGCAAGGGGGCGAACTAATCTCGCGGGCGGCGCTATGCGTAATTCATGGGAGGTAATTATGAAAAAGATTATTAAGCACGGACGAAAAAAGCCCACAATACAACATGCAACAAAATGATTCAAATGCGTATCGTGCGATTGCGTATTTGAGTGCGGCATGGATGAATACACATCAGACACACATTATAACTTTCTTGAATACTTTTCTGATTGTCCGGAATGCGGAAAGTTAGCTTCCGAAATAAGGATGTGATAACCTCGCGCCCAGATGGGCGTTTTATAAAGGCGGTGAAAAATGAACAGCAAAAAACAAATTCAGAGAATCAAAGGCATATCAAACTGTTTCCGGTGTGGATGGAGAACGCCATTAAATAATGCACCAGAAGGATGCGTCCTTGAGATGAAGAATAAACACGAAATAATGAAAGATGGTTATAACAATTGTAATTGTGAAAGATATGTCACAGACATAAGGCTCGAAAAACATATAAAAGACATCATGGGCGATCGGTGCAGCAATAATGTCTTAGAAATATCCGACGATGATCTTGAAATGCTCAAAGATATTGCAACGACACATAAGCATTATACCTATCACAGCCCTAGATTGGAGTATGCCGGCACAAATGAAATTAATGAAATTATAGAAGCGCTTGCCAAGGCTATTGAGGGTTGCTTCAAAGGTGGTGACAGATGAAGCATGATTATCTATGCCCCGACTGCGGAAAGCGAATAGCGACATACGACGACGATGCCGAGAGTGAAGGTGTTTTCTGCTGGTGCAAATCTTGCCGGGGTGAAAAAGAAATTAAAATAGAAAATAATACCCGCATTAACAATTGGCCTTTAGAGATTCCGGAGCACGTGCCGAAATCAGCGAAAACATATTGGGATAGATGTCCACTCTGTCAAATGATCACAGAATCAACGCACCCGACACTCAAAATGAAGTATCGTTGTGTACCTGGCGGTGTCAGTATTTTTGTGTCATTGTTAGAAATAGCACATCTGAGCAACGAAGAATTTTTAAGAATTATTAATTTAAAAATGGAAGAGGCATGTCACTATTGCCAGTGTGAAAGAGAAGAGGAATAAGAGCCAAAAGGAGAGTCGATAGGATGAAAAAAATTATTAATTGGTTAATACATAAATTGGGCGGATATTCCGAAAAGGAATATTTAGAGCACCGTATCAAATGTGAAGCCGTATCAAATGCACATGAAAAAGTTTTGCAATGGTTTAGCCAACCCATAGTTAGCATTCAAGCGAGGGGAGAGCGGTATAGCGTTGCCGTTACTGTTGATCTTAGAGATAACGTCCCGATTGAGCGTATCAAGCACGACATGTGCAGAAGAATGGCCGACAAGATATTTGATGACGATTTAATTGCGTTTGACGTGGAAGACGATGAGGTGTGTGGCGGAAAACTTTACCGCGGCACCGTGACATTTTTATTGCCTCCTGGGTTTGGGAGCGAGGTAAGGGAAAGAATTTATTAAAACTGAATAACCAGAGCCATCAGAGCCATTCATTTCCTATCGGAAGTGGGTGGCATTTTTTATTGCAAAAATACGGGCGACGGCCTATAAACGGTAACGCTTTTGAAGCGGATGAAAGGATTTATTATGAGCGAACAGGCACAGGCATCAGCAACGCCAGCAGTACCAGCAACACCAGCAACACCAACGGCTCCAGCGCCGGTCACTATGCCTACACAGGCAGCCACAACGCCCGCCACCGCGGCAACGGTGGACATCGAACAACTTACATCACAGGCAGCCGCAAAAGCCACAGAGGCCGCAGAGAAGAAGATGGAGGCTGTTTTTAAATCTATGCTCCAGCAAAACGGAATGGATGCTGATTCAATCAATAAAATGACAGCTGAATGGAAGTCCAAGCAGCAGACCCCGGAGCAAGCCATGCAGGAATTAACCGGAACAAACCAGACGCTTACCGGACAGGTACAGGACTTGCAGCGCCAGATAGCGGCGATTAGTAAGGGCATCCCTGCCGACAAGGCCCCAAAATATTTGAAGCTGGCCGAAAGCTATCTGGACAAAGACGGCGACTTTGAAAAGGCGCTTGATGCGGCTTTAGCGGATTTTCCAATTCCCGCGCAGAATAATCCGGCTCCAGCTCCAGCACCACAACTCCCTGTCGGTGTATCAATTTTCCAGCCAGACGGAAACAGAAGCGGTTCTGCCACATTCACGGCAGAGCAAATCAAAAGCATGACCCCAGCGCAAATTAATGCGAATTGGGATAATGTGAAAAAAACTTTAAACCAGAAAGGATAAATAAGATATGTCAATTCAAACTTTTATTCCCGTAATTTGGGAAGCCAGATTATTGCAGCATTTAGACAATGCACTTATAGCAAGAAACTTTTTCAATCAGGATTACGAGGGCAACATTACTGATCAGGGCGATACCGTCCGTATTAACCAGATTGGAAATGTCAGCATTTTTCAGTACAACCGGAATCAGGACATGACGCCGCCCGAAACGCTTGCCACTTCTGCACAGGATCTCGTAATTGACCAGGCGCAAGCATTTAATTTCCAGATTGACGACATCGACAGGGTGCAGGCCAGGTCTGAGTTGATGGACAGCGCAATGCAGAGATCGGCTTACTCGTTGGCAGAAGTCGAAGATACATTTTTGTTTAATTTGCTTGGTGCCGCCGTGCCTACCGCGAACAAGGTAACAGTTACCATTTCAACTCCTGCGGAGATGTACGAATTACTTGTGCAGTTGAGAAAAATCATGGTAATTAACAATGTTCCATCCATCGGCCGTAAAGTCGCCGTTCCGCCTGATGCTATTGCGTTATTGCTGAAAGACGATAGATTTGTCGGCACTGGCGGCACAAATGCAGAAAGCACGTTGCAGTCCGGTTTTGTCGGAAGAGCGGCAGGATTTGATATTTTTGAGGTAAACACAACGCCGGGCGGAAATACGGTTATCGCAGGACATCAGCTTGCTTCTACTTTTGCGGGGCAAATTGTAAAAACAGAAGCATACCGCATGGAAAAACGTTTTGCAGACGGACTTAAGGGTTTGAGTGTATATGGCGCTAAAACCTTAATTCCCGAGGCGCTTGCGTCCGCAACGGTAACATTCTAATTGCGCTGACGGGAGGTGTATGTATGGGTTTAAAATTCGAGCGGGCAAAAGATGGATCGTGGATCGGATATAGAGCGGGGCATGAAAAAAGCCCCGCCTTGGTAACTCCAGAAGAAAACGTCGAAGAAAGTAGCGATTATGAAGAGCAGCTTGCTGCCCTTGCTGCCGCGAACGGTATCGACATTGCCGGCAAATCCCGTCGGCAGGTAGAAAATCTGCTCAAAAAGGCAGGTGTTGATTATGCTAAGTGAGTTGAGTCGGAAACAGATAATTCAAAAACGGCAGGAACGGACGGAAAAGAAGGCCGAGCCTGAAAAAACGGTTACGAAAAAGGTAAAGAAGGAAAGCATATTTGCGCCGGAAAGCGAGGCGGTAACGGATGAATTGTAAATATTGTTCAAAATCAATTGGCATTGGCGTGGGTATTGAAATTAATAAAGGCGCAGCGGACGGTAACTATCCACAAGTCGCAGTAATTCATCAGTCAAAAAATGATACACCAGGCATTGCTCTGCTTAAGGATAACATGGCAAACGGATATTTTGAAATCAATTACTGTCCTATATGCGGCAGAAAATTGACAACAGCGGCGGCGACGGATGGAATAATCAAAGAGGGTGACAGGGTAAGAGTATTTCCCGCATACCGCTTCGAATGTTGCGACTGCGGCTGTATATTCAAACGCGAAGCCAGGGAATGCCGGCAATTATCTATCATCGGCGGTTCCGTAGCTTTGATTGCGAAATGTCCGACATGTAATAACGATGTGGAGGTGGTGACTCGTGAACCTACTTGATATAGTCAAGACCTTGCTGGGGATAACGGACGCTTCAAGGGACGCGATTCTGACGCTGTATATCGGCATCGTAACGCAAAACATACTAAACACCACCAATCGCCAAGAACTGCCCGCAGCGCTCGAAGGTGAGGCCGCTATGATGGTCATGGACATGTATAAAGAGTTGTCCAATACAAGCGGCACGACGGGGAAGGCAACCTCAATCAGCGAGGCCGGAAGTAGCGTGAGTTTCGATACATCGCAAGCGCAACTGTGGGCTGAAAATCGCTTGAAGCAGCGAGAAGCGCAGATACTTAGTTTTCGATTGCCGTATAGGATAACGGAAGGAAGGTGATGGTATGGCTGGTTTTGACTTTGGGCAGATAGGTGGCATTATTGGCGATTATATGGATAGTGACGAGATAGACATTTACAGGGCGTCATTGATTGAGTTGCCCGACGGCTCGTTTGCCCCAAGTGACCCGAATGTGCCATTTTATTCCGGTGTCAAGGTTCACATATCCTTTTCAGACGTTGATAACCCTGACCCTGTGGCAGTAGGCGCTGTGCCTATCATCCACGCCTTGCGCATTAACTGCGCCGTGGGAATTGACCTGCAAAATGCTGACAGAATCATAGCGCGAAAGATGGCGGTTGATGGCACAGTGCTTGAAACCTACGAGGGTGTTATCGGCGCGCCGGTGGTCAATCAATCGCGACAAGAGGCGACGATGAGCGTCAGGCAGGGGGTGTAACATTGTACGAGATCATGGCAACCAGCGTCACTAGCGGACTTGTAATAGCCCTGGGCGAGGCATTCCCTAATATAATGCGGTTTCGGGAAACAGCGCCGGTTCAGCTGCTTGCATACCCGCATTTTTTCATTCAGCAACTCACACTTGATATACAACCGGAACGCCGCAATCACTGGATGGTTTCTTATTTTGTGACAATTCGTTATCATGTCGCTGCCGACCCAAGTAGCGTCAACCTTTTGCAGCAGCAACTTGACGATATAAGCATTCGGTTGCTGTCGGATTTGGAGTATATCACGTGGAACGGCATGCCAGTGCGATTGACTGGCCGGAGGACGGAAAAGGTCGACGGCGTACTCCATTTTTTCTGCAATGTATCCGTTATGGCGACGAAGCCGGTTGAACTCGGGCCATTGCAGGAACAGATTGAATCAAATATCACGGTTTAGCGCGCGTCTGCCAATCGAGGCGGGCGCATTTATTATGTAAATATTAAGGAGGTAACACATGGGTGGCAGATGGATCAGCCAAAATAAGGTCAGGCCCGGGGCATACATTAATTTCAATGCCGTTTCAGCCCCGACTATGCAGGTTGGGGATAGAGGAATAGGCACATTGGCCATACCGCTTTCGTGGGGGCCAGAAAATACTCTTATAGAAGTGTACAGCACCGATCTATCGGATGGCAGTAGCCTGTCAAAAGTAGGATTTACGGCCTTTGATGTTCCGCCGTCGAACCCGTTGAGATTGATGCTGTCTAATTGCTACTTAGCAAGAGTTTATAGGCTTGATAGCGGCGGTGTGAGGGCAACGGCAACACAGGGAAGCTTGACGGCAATAGCAAAGTATCCCGGAACCAAAGGTAACATGATTACTATAGTCATAACCGAATCCGATGGCCTTTTTACGGTCACAACTTACGTTGATGGAGCAAGCCGGGACGCACAAACAGCTTCCACGGTGCAGGAACTCGTAAACAATGATTATGTGGAATTCAGCGGATTCGGCGCGCTGGCCATAAATGCCGGCATTACCCTATCGGGCGGCACAAATGGCACAGTAACACCAGCGACGGCTTACCCGGCATACCTGGCATTAGCACGCAAGGCGCGCTGGCAGACAATGGCACTGACACAGAATAACGATACTTTTGCCGCACAGTTCGCCAAGTTTGCGGAGGAAATGCGCGACACAGAGGGCAAGTACGTCCAGGTTGTTGTTGCAAATTACGACGCAGCTGATTACCACGGCGTTATCAATTCCGATTGCGGTGTAATGATGGGCGACGTCGAAGTAACTGCCGAAGAGGCTACTGCGTGGGTTGCCGGAATTACCGCCGGGGCATCCGTGACGCAATCCAATGTTGCCAAGGCATTTACCGGCGCTACTCGAATTTTGAACGAGCGCACTAATTCTGAAATCATCGAGGCCTTGCAGTCAGGCAAGTTTATTTTGTCGGTGAATACAAGTGGCAGCATTGTGGTTGAAGACGATATTAACAGTCTGCGTACATACACAGATAAATTGTCAGAATATTTTCGGCTCAACCAGATTATCAGGGTAATTGACGAAATCGGAACAAGCGCCAGCACGATCTGGGAAACGTCATTTAAGGGAATAGTGCAGAATAATGCAGACGGCAGGGGTATATTCCGAGCCATGCTGCTGACATACTTCGGCGAATTGCAAACCCTTGGAGCGATTGAGAACTTTGACGGCGCAGTTGATGTTACGGTAACAGCTGGAGAGAAAAAGGATGCAGTTCTTGTCGGCGTCAATGTGCAGCCGGTAGCGGCAATGAGCAAGCTCTACATGGAAGTTTTTGTCAAATAAACATTATTTAAGCGCCTGTTTTTAAGTGGGCGCTTTCTTATGCTCGAAAAGGAGGAATATAAATGCTATCACATGATTCAAGCCCGGTTGAGGGGCGGCGGGGAATAATCACGGCAGTTATCGACGGCAGAGTCGAGGAACTTGCTGAAATTAAAAATATCACTGCCAATATTTCAAAAAACAAAACCGCATGGAGAGCTATGGGCGATTCGGCGGATAGGCACAAATCTGCCGGATGGACGGGGACTGGAAGTTTTACGTATCATTGGGTTACGAGTCGTTGGTCAAAGATGCTTATTGATTTTGCCAGAACAGGCAGAGATGTGTATTTCACAATGGTTATTGTTAATGACGATCCAGGGAGCAGCGCGGGCAGGAATTCTGTTCAGCTGGAGCAATGTAATATTGACGGTGGCGATATAGCCATGCTTGATGTCGATACAGATATGCTCGAAGGTTCGTGCGATTATACTTTCAGCGGCGTTAATGACTTAGAGGCATTTAACGCTTTGTTCCCGGCAGCATAGAAAAGGAGAAAAAAAAATGAGTAAATTACAGGATTTATTATCCTTACCGGATGTATCAGAGTTTACCGAAGAGGTGTATGTCAGTGAAAGATTGGGAACGTTTATCGTCAGGCCAATGAGTGAAAAAGAGTGGTCTACTTATCGCACCAGGAGCCAGGGAAAGATTAATAAAAGAGGTGCAGACTTCGATAGTAGCAAATTCAATTTGCTGATTATAACCGGACATGTCATTGAGCCGAATCTCGCAGATGCAGAATTTCTTTCCAAAGCAAAATGCGCGACGGTAGCCGATTTTGTTACGAAAAAATTCTTAGCAGGTGAAGTGCAGGCATTGTCCGATGGAATTGTTCGGGCCAGCGGATTCGACGCAGAAGAAAACGATATTAACGACGAAATTAAAGAAGTAAAAAACTAATCATGGAAGACGGGGAAATGGCGGCTTGTCAATATGCCGTATTGAACATGGGATACAAGCCGTCAGAGTTCGCCAATCTTCCACGAGCAGAAAAAGTATTCGTGATTGCGTGTATTGAAAACAAAATTGATGCAGAGAAAAAGCGGCTGGCAGAAATAAAATCAAGGCCAAAGAAGAGGGGCAGGTGATGATCAATGTCTACAATTAGCAGCACGCTTGCATTGCAGGACAAAATATCAAAACCTATGCAGAGCATAGTAAAAGCCATGAATAGCACTCTTGTTGTCATACGCAGCATTAAAGGCGCGGAGCTCGGTCCAGAATTCGCACAGGCGGCTGCTGATGCCAAACTTGCGACAGCGGCGATTGATCAAATGAATCAGAGTCTCAACGAGGTCAAAAATAATAAGGGATTCGAAAGCCAGGAAGGACAGATAACAGCTTTTAACGCAGCGCTGGAAGTATCGCGCAAAGGGTTGGCGCTTGTCAAATCGGGAATTAATGAGATTGGCAAATTAACAGGCTTGTATGATGTTCAGAAACAGGCTGAAACTTCCCTCGCAGTCGTTTTAGCCAACCAGGGCGTAGCGTTTGAAGATTACAAATCTATCCTCGAAGAAGCATCTGCGATACAGGCAAAAACCACTATCGGCGACGAAACAATGATTGCTGGACTAGCAGAGCTGGCGACTTATATATCGGACACAGAAGCCCTAACTGCACTTATGCCTACATTTGCGGATTTTGCCATAGGTATGAACGAGGGAGCGCCAGAGCTTGGAACACAAGCAGCGGTTTCTTATGCCACAGCATTGGGCAAAGCGCTCCAAGGACAGTACGAAGGACTTACGAAAAAGGGATTTATAGTATCTGAATCCCAAAAAGCAGTTCTCGCACTACAGGACGACAGTGTAAAGTCCTTGAAGACTTTAGACAAACAAACCAGGGCTTACGTGGAAAGTGTAGGTCTTGAAGCTGCCAAGGTAGCTATAGTTGCCGAAGTAACAACGGAAACATGGGGCGGTTTAGCAGAAGCGATTGCTGGAACCGATGCTGGAAAGATTATCCAAATGAATAACGCCACGGGTGACTTAAAAGAAACTATAGGCGGCGAATTGTATCCATACGTGCTTCAATTCAAGGAATTATTAACATCCGCATTGAATCCAGCCCTTGAAGCTATTGCAGAGCACATGGATGTGATTGCACCGATCGCAATCGTACTTGCGGCAACGCTAGGTACACTGGCGGTAATAATCGGAGTGGTTACAGTGGCGCAGTGGTTATGGAATACTGCTATTTTAGCTAATCCCTTGACATGGATAATAGTAGGCATTGTTGCTGTAGTTGCGGCGATAGCCGTGTGGATAAACTCGATGGGGGGAGTTCGGGCTGCATGGGAAACAGTAGTCGATGCGGTTCTTTCTGCCAGTGACAAGGCTAATCTCGGGTTCAAGACCGGCGTTTATGCCGTGCTGAATCTTTGGGATAAAATGAGTTTGGGAATGTCAAAGGCAGGGGCCGCAATAGCCGGATATATGGGTGACATGAAGGTAAACGTACTTACTATTTTGCAAAACATGGTTAATGGCGCTATTGACATTATTAATAAGTTTATCGGTGCCCTGGGAAGTATTCCGGGGGTAAGCATCGAAGCAATAGAACACGTTACTTTTGCTGCCACTGCCGCAGCGGAAAATGAAGCGGCAAAACAGGGAAGAGCGGCCGATATCGCAACAGCCGAAGCAGATATGATTTGGAATCAGCTGAAACGGCAGGAAGCTATAGACACAATGGCTGCCGAAGCTCGTGCAGCGCATTCTGCGCGTCAGGCCAATATAGCAGAGCTTAGGGCGACTGGCGACAATGGCGATCTTATTGAGGGGATTTTTAAATCGGCTTCCGGTGTTGAAAGTGCGCTCGGTGATGTAACTTCCGGATCGGGTGGTGGAAAAGCACTCAAGACCACCGGCGAAGTCAAGATTTCCGGCGAAGACATTAAACTATTGATGGATTTGGCAACCATCGATTACCAGGTAACCTATCAGACATTAACGCCACAGCTGTCTTTGAATATTGGCACAGTCAGGGAAACAGCTGACGTTAATTCTATTGTCGAAGAGATAGCGGCAGTGCTTGAAGAAGCTGCGGATTCGAGGGTGGTGCTGGCATGATAGATATCATTATTGAAACAAGTGACGGCGATTACGAGTTACCGATCGCGCCGGAAGAAATCGAAATGTCAATACCCGGGAACAACGAGATAGTTAATATTATCGGTACCGGCGAGGTTGTAATTCCGCGCAAGCCGGGCCTTGCCACCTTTGTGATCGAAAGTTTTATCGAAGATGATGGCGACGAATTTATCAAATTCATCGAAGACTGGCGGGATTCCGAGCGGGCCGGGGAATTCACGGCGAGTGACATTGACATTAACATGGACGTGGTTGTCGACGACTTTAAACATGCTCGCAAGGCGGGAGAAGAACACAGAGTATACTACACCCTGTCGTTGTCGGAATACCGCCCTTATGGCGCTAAAATCATCGTCGTGCAAGCGGTGGAGGAGACTACCAGCGCGACGGTGCCAGAAGAACCGAGAAAAGACAACACCGAATCAGTACCGCAGACCTACACGGTCAAAAGCGGTGACAATTTATGGGCAATAACAAGGCGGCTGTCCGGGAACGGCGCGAACTGGCCGGAGTTGTATGCGGCGAATAAGGCGGTGGTTGGTAGTAATCCGAATCTTATTTATCCCGGACAAGTCTACGTGATTCCGCAAGGGTGGGTGACTTAATGCAATACACTATTCAATGCCAAAATACATTGACCGGCACGATGTACGATATTACAACCTTGGTGGATTCCGTAACGCACGACACATTTATCAGTGGGCAGCCGGGAAAGTGCACGTTTACGGTGCGCGACGATCCGGGCAACCGACTGCAAATCGTCAATGGCAGTATCATTAAATTTTCCGTCAATGGCCGGGGCATATTTTACGGCTATGTATTTTCGATGGAAACCTCCAGAGATGGCGACAACAAAATAACTGCCTATGACCAGATTCGGTATCTGCAAAACAAAGAAGTCTATGTTACCGAGGGTGTGACCGCCAGCCAGATATTTGAGCTGGTTTGCAGTGAGAACTTCGGCGAATCTGCCGGGCGTAAAACTGAATCACGGTATAAGGTCGTTACGCCGTCAGTGTGGATTCCGGAATACAAGATACACAATGGCACGCTGTACGAGGTCATTCAGTACGGTATTGAGCAGTCAATCGTTCATGAGGTCGGGAAGTATTACTTCATCCGTGATAATTTCGGCACGCTCGAATTTACGGAGCTGGCACAGTGCAAGACAAATTATATTATTGGCGACGGCTCATTGCTGACGGACTACACATACAAGCTCAGCATTGACAAGGATGTCTACAACCGAATCAAGATAACGCGGACTGACAAAGATGTCGGAAGAATAATCTCCCACGTGTCACCCTACACGGAATCACAAAAGCAATGGGGTGTGTTGCAGATGGTCGAAGAAATCGACACGCCGATGACCGTCGAGCAAATGACGGATTTAGCCGCCAAATACCTAAAAAGATATAACAGAGAAGCGCAGACCTTGAAACTAAATGCGCTTGGCGTGCCGGAACTGATCGCCGGTAGCGGATTTACACTGTCGATCGCCAAGCTGGGCATCAAACAGGATATGTGGATAGTATCGGCATCACACAACTACCAGCAGGGGCTTCACACGATGCAGCTGGAGGTTTCTATAGCAGGAGGTGTATATGGGAATATCAGCTAACAGGTTGGCCGGAGTGGTAACAAGGATTGGCAATGACAGCGCGAGCGTGATACGGTCGGAGATATTCGACGGAACCGTTGCCAGTGTATCACCGCTACGAATCATGATCATGGCATCGGAAAGCCGAGAATTGCCACTACCGGCGGGCGCGCTTGTCCTGTCTCCACTTTGCAAAGCGAAAACAATCACAGTCGCCGGGGAAACCGTTCGGTTGTGGGGCGATCTTGCGGTCGGGGAAAAGGTGACTCTGATGTCATTTAATGCTGGTCAGCGCTATTTTGTCGAAAGGAGCGTGCTGAAATGATACCGCAGGTGAGCGGAGTCACAATAGATCAAATCAACGTAGTTCAATACCCGACATTCACGTACCGCGTCACTGATAATCAGATTTCCGGCAATGTGGACGGAATCGAAGCGATACAACAGGCGGTATATCATATTCTGTCAACGGAGCGCTATGCGTATCCGATCTACAGCGATAATCGCGGGGTTGAGTTTAAAAAATATATCGGCAGGCCGTTCTCCTTTTTGCGTGATACAATCCAAAAAACATTAAGAGACGCGCTTTTGCAGGACGACCGAATTACGGCGGTTTCGGTCACAAATGTAAGCCGGACATCAAGAGACGGGGCGCTGATTGAGTTTAAGGTAACAAGCGATAGAGGTACATTTGGAAGCGAGGTGACAGTAAGTGGCATCATTTGACGAAACATTGACACGGATGCTTGCAAGAGTATCCACAGCACGGGACAAAAGGCAGGGATCAATTATATATGACACCCTTGCGCCGGTGGCTGCGGAATTAGCACAGCAAAGTATTGTAGCCACGATTTTTCAAGAACAGGTGTCAATACTGTCCGCTGTCGGCGTTAATCTGGAAAATCTGGCCGCCAATCATGGTATCACGAGGAATCAGGCAACCAGGGCAATAAGGATCGGCGAAATGGCTGATACGGATGGAAACCCCATTGATCTGACCATCGGGAGCCGCTTTTCCGTCCCTGCGCTTTCCGGCGGGCAGATTTTTGTGTTAACCGAGTGGTTTGAAGTCACCGGCCGCTGTCTTTTGGAATGCGAAACCGCCGGTACTGTCGGAAATACATACCTTGGTCCCGTTTTGCCGCTGTTTACGATTAACAATTTAGGTTCCGCTGCCATCACCGGAACATATACACCGGGGGAAGACACGGAAACCGACGAGGAATTGAGAAAGCGCATAATTGAAAGAATTAACAATCGTGCATTCGGCGGCAATGTTTCCGATTACAAGCAGTTCACAACAGCTATCCCGGGTGTCGGGGCAGCCAAAATATTTCCGGTCTGGGACGGCGGTGGCACGGTAATGGTATCCATTATTGATGCGGAATATAACCCTGCCACAAGCGAATTCATTGGCGTTGTGCAGACCGCAATAGACCCTATCCCAAACAGCGGAGAAGGGCTTGGAATAGCCCCGATTGGGCACCGGGTGACGGTTGTAACGCCTGACAAGTTAAGTGTCAATATAACTGCTTCCGTGAATCTGCAAACCGGCTATACGATTGGCCAGTTGCAATCATTGATTGAAGATGCATTGTTTGAATACATACTGGAGGTGCGAAAGCAGTGGTCTGATTCCGATGGCTTGTCAATATTTGTCGCACGCATAACATCCGCTATAATCAGTCTGCCGGGAATCAACAATGTTACAAATGTATTAATCAATGGTTCGCCGACGGATTTATATATTCAGCAATCACCCCTGTCTCAACATTTGCCAGTGCTTGAAAGTGTGGTGATTAATTAATGTTAAGAGATTTTTATAACCGCATTTACGATGACAACATAGATATTCAAGAAATCATAAACGCGATTCAGCCAGAATTGGACGCATTGTCGGAATCTGTGGAAAATTCATTCCGTGATGCGTTTCCGGTAATAGCCACAGAACAAGGTGTCTTGCAGTGGGAAAATGCCTTAAGCATAATTTCCGATCCGCTGACCGAAACGCTTGATTTTAGGCGAGGCCGAATACTGAACAGGCTGATAAGTGATATTCCGTATACAGAAACAGCATTGCGGGATATCATGAATAATATCATGGGATCTGGCGGCTGGTCTTATGAATTGAATTATCGTGCGCATACATTGAATATCGCCAGTTTGCGGCATGGGAAAAACTGGGTAAACGAAGTGAAAATAACGATTGATAAGATTATTCCGGCCAATCTGGTGTATACACTCGTTATCAGATACAATCAGCACCAAGCGCTAAGCGATTACACACATGGATTTCTGGGGCAATTCACGCATCTTAAAATCAGAGAGGAGGACTTGGGATAATGGCGAGCTTTACGGAAAATTACAATTTGATCAAGCCGGGGCAGGAAGACATTTACAATATCGGCGATTTTAACGATAATGCCGATATCATTGATGCAGAATTGAAAGATAGGGTACCGAGAACCGGTGATATTTCCAATACGCAAATAGCAACATTTGACACAATCACCGAAGCGTTCCCCGTACCAGCAGCGGGCGAAGCGACAAGAACGATCACTGGCAAAATCCGAAAATTCATTCAAGATTTTAACAATTTCAAAACCGGCATCCTCACGGTTGGCATGCTGGTTAATAATGCTGTCACTAATAACTCGCAATTGCCAGTTTCGGCAGCGGTGGCCAAGGTATTACAGGATCAAGTCACGCAGTTAAATAGTAATTTAGTCAACCACTTAAAGGTAGCACAAGGAGAATCTGGAAGCGTGATTTTGCAACCAGGGATTACAAGTGCAGTCTATGTCGGATTTGCAGCAAGCACGCTGGAAGGTTATCAAATACTTGGCAGCGTCGGTTATGCGCTAAATCAACCAGATTTACTTATTGCAAACATTGTAACGAGTGGTAATCAGATGCGGTTTGATGTTCAAAATATCGGCACTACAACAAAAACCGTGGTAGTTGTAGCAAAGATTCTTTTAATGAAATCGAGCTAATCAATGTTCCGCGCAGAAATTCCAAAATATAAAAATCAAGAAAGGAAGCACGGAAATGGAAAGAATCAAAATTGAAAGCAGCATCAAATTGTACGAAATTAAGAGCATTTATCCGTCAGCGCCAAATATTATGCAAATCATTTTCGCTGACGAAGTTCCGGCAGAATGGGGAAAAATCACACTATATACAGCTGGCGGCGAAGAGGCAACTACTCTAATCGGATACGAAACGGTATATCGAGACGATGGCCGAACGATATATCTTAGTAACGACGGCAGTATATACCAAGCACCTACCGACACACCACAGGAACCGCCGGAACCATACATACCAACCTTACCAGAACGGCGACTATCCAAATTGCAGGAGATAGCAGCGGCTTGTGCTATGGCTATTGCAGCTGGCTTTGACGTACAACTGACCGACGGCAACACAGAGCACTACAGCCTGACTGAGACAGACCAAATCAATTTGTCGGCAGCGGTGGCAGCGGTACAAGCTGGCGCACTGGCATATCCCTATCACGCAGACGGCGCACTGTGTAAACTATATCAAGCGGCAGATATCATAAGTATCGGCACGGCTGCGACGGAACACAAACTATACCACACAACATATTGCAATCACCTCAACGCGTGGATTCGTCGCGCCGAATCATTTGCGGAGCTTGACGCTATCAGCTACGGCGCAGCCTTGCCGGCCGATTTGGCTGATAGCATGGCTGCCATTATCGCGGCGGTATCCGGAGGAAACGCATGAAACAGTTAATCAAGTGCTTAACCCTGCTGCTTACCGGCGGCGGTTTATATGTCATAATTGAATTGATCTGGCGCGGATACAGCCACTGGACCATGTTTGTTCTGGGTGGCATCTGTTTCGTCTGTCTGGGGCTGATTAATGAGATCATACCGTGGGAAATGCCACTCTGGCGGCAGGTATTGGTTGGAACCTGTATCGTAACAATCTTAGAGTTTTTGACCGGCTATATTGTTAATCTGCGCTTCGGGTGGGCGATATGGGATTACAGCAATATGGCGGGGAATATTCTCGGTCAGGTATGTCCGCAATACATGATACTGTGGATGCCGATATCACTGATCGGGATCGTGCTTGATGATTGGCTTCGGTACTGGTGGTTTAGGCAGGAGCGGCCACACTACAAATTGATATGAGCAACAATCCACCTGCGGGTGGTTATTTTATTTTACAAAACGAAAGCGAGGAATTAAGAATGAGTAGAGAATGGGTAAAAGCAGCGGGCGTGAGAGCATTGAAGACCTTTTGCCAGACCGGCTTGACAATGATTACAGTCGGACAGGCGGTATCTGATGTTGATTGGATTGGAATGTTATCTATTTCATTAGTTGCGGCGGTTGCCTCCATGATGACGTCAGTAATTACTGGCATTCCGGAAGTGCAGTAGTTGCGATATCGCAACTTGGGAGGAAAATGACAAACAGGGAATTTATTGAATTAATCGCCGAGGCTGCCATGAATGATATGGCAGCCTCCGGTATTTTGGCAAGCATCACGATTGCGCAGGCCTGCTTGGAATCGGCATATGGAACTAGTGAACTGGCAGTCATGGCAAGCAATCTATTTGGCATGAAGGCCGTGCTGTCCGGCAATACATGGGCATCGAAGTGGGATGGCAGCACATGCACTAAGGAAACCAAGGAGCAGGACACTGCCGGCAACGAATATACGATCACGGCAGCTTTCCGCAAATATCAATCGCTTGCGCAGTCCATCAAGGACCATAGTGATTACCTATTGGGGGCCATGAACGGCGGTACATTGCGCTATGCCGGTCTTTTCGGCTGCACAGATTACCGAACGGCAGCGCAGATCATTAAGGCCGGTGGATATGCGACTGACATGGCCTATGTAGACAAGCTATGCGCAGTCATTGAGAGCAACGATCTGACGCAGTACGACGGAGGGAAAGCGATGAAAATATGTCTTGATGCAGGACATTTTGGAAAATATAATCAGTCACCGGCAGACAGCCGATATTATGAATCGGACATGGCGTGGAAACTGACTGAACTGCAAAAAAAGTACTTACAGCAATATGGATTTGAGGTCATTACCACACGCACCAATCAAGCAACTGACAAGGCAACGTATGACCGCGGCATAGCGTCAAAAGGGTACGACTTGTTTATCTCCAATCATTCCAATGCGGTAGCAAGTACGGTCAATAACAGCATTGATTACCCGGCTGCTTACTGCGCTGTAAACCATTCAGCGGACGCCGTAGGGCTTATCTTGGCGCGAGTGGTAGAAAGTGTTATGGGAACAAAACAAGCCGCCAGAATCGAAAACAGGAGCGGCAGTAATGGCGATTATTATGGCGTAATTCGCGGAGCCACGGCAGTCGGAACACCGGGGTTAATCCTGGAACATTCGTTTCATACCAACGCCGCCATAACAGCCTGGTTGCTTGATGATAACAATCTTGACCGGCTGGCCCAGGCAGAAGCGTCCGCGATAGCAATGTATTACGGCGTTTCCGATACGGAAAATCACGCATCGGAAAAGAAGTCCGGCTGGCACGAAGAGGATGGCGGGTGGCGTTACTATAACGGCGACACGGGCGATTGCGTAATTAACAAGTGGGTAAAAGATTCCAACGATGGCAAATGGTACTGGTTTGATGGAGCCGGAATGATGGTTGCTAATGTCTGGTACATGCATAACGGGCATTGGTATTATCTTGGTGCAGACGGGGCCATGCTGAAAGGATTGCAGGGCATCAACGGGAAGTGGTACTATTTGAATGAAAATGGCGAAATGACAACGGAGCCGATCACGTTAACACCCGACAGAGATGGCGCATTGCAATACCCGGGCATTGGATAACCTCTCGGATTCGATAGGTTTGGACATATCAGATAAAATAATATGACGGTGGTGATTAAATGGACACGAATACAATACAGCTAATGTGCACTATTGTTTGCTGCTGTCTTGCTGCTGCTTCCTTTTGGCGAAGCGGTAATACAGACAGTGCGAGAGAAAATGAACGCTGGGGAGCGTTCAACAAGGAAATGGAGTATGTGCGCAAGGATTTGGACGAAATCAAAAATCTGGTCGGGCAGAATTCCAGAGACACAAAAGATTCTATCAGGCGCGTGCATGACCGTCTGGACGAACACTTAAGAAAAGAACACAACCAAACCGTGCCTAAACGCTCTGGTTAACAAGGAGGGATTGTGGATATTAACGAAAGAATTGTGGACGTTGAGGAAAGAGTGGAACATCTCAACTTCGCCACGGAGATATTGCAGGAATTGAAGTCGACAATCAAGCGATTATGGATAATTTTGATTATAATATTATCGCTGTGGGCCACTACTATCGGTGGATTTGTCTGGTATATTTCGCAATATGATTATATAGGCTACTCGCAGGATGGAAACGGTTATAACAATGTAAACGTAAATAATGGGGGATCGGTGCAGAATAACAATGGGACAAAAAGTCAAAACGAGACTCAAGAAGAGCGGTAACAAAAAAGGCACGGCGGTTAGAAAAACGAAAAAGAAATAAAATCGAGGATGTCACCCAGGGCATTCTTTTTGATTGGAGCAATTTAATGGCCCAGCAGCTTAAAGTATGCGATTTTACAATGCCAGAAATTGAGCGGTTCCGTACACTATGCAATTTTACGCCGGAGGAAATGGAGTTTTTCAACCTCCGGAGCCGGAACAAAAGTATCATAGAAATCACTTTCGCCATGAACATATCCAAATCCAAGGCAGATGTTTTGTCTAAAAAAGTAAAATCGAAGATTATAAGAGTTTTATAAAAAAATAGCGGGTTCCAGATGTCCGGTTCCCGCTATTTCTAAGGTTTTGTATGATTTCATTCGCCGTTATCAGCGAAAACCAACAGATACTCTTCAACGTCTTCTAAAGTTCCAAGTTCCCATGGTTCATCCGAACTGTTATCAGCCACATAAAAAGCGTCACCCGATTTGTAAAAAGCAAAACTACTATCGCTATAAACCCGAAACGCTTCTTCACTCAATTCGTGCGAATCTGTGAATTCATATCTTTTTAATCCTGTCATATCTGCTCCCCTCTTTATCCAATCTACGTAAAATGGCTATCAATTATATCATCCATGCAGAGTATTAAATTCTTTGTAGTCCAGCAATGTCCACTCTTGGTAGGCGTAGGCCCGTCGCGGCTTACCTTGACGGGTTTGCTTTATGGCCCGAAACGCGGATGCTATGGCATGTGCATCTTGCGGATTCCCGATTTCCTTACCAAAAAGATCAGCGTTTTCCCGGCACCATTTCAAAAGGTTGTTAAACTCAAACACTTCGCCCGATGGGGCCTGTATCTTCCAGTATTTTGCCGTCACGTTGGTGTCAAACGGTCCAGCAAGGGGGCTTATCTGCGATGCCGGAGTTCCCTTTTTTAAATTGTCGGACGGGTTTTTATTTAACAATCTCTCCCGAGCTTCAGGACTCCATTTGAATTTTATTCCCCTGTGTATTAGCGACGCCTGCTTTGCTTTGCATTCTGATGATCCGCAAGTGCTTGTTGTGTCCGACAGATATCGGCGAAACTCTTTTCCGCAGATAGGGCAGTTTTCAACTACCGGCGGAGGTGATCGATGAACTTCTTTTCGTCTCGGATGGTAGTTGGAATCATAAGACCATGCAAAACCCTTGACGAGGTGTGAGTATTCGGCGCAATCCCGGTTTTGTATAAGAGTTTTGCTGATTGAGGCGGCGGTAACCCTGTGCTCAGCCGCCGCTGCTGCTATCGAGCCGTATACACCAACACATTCTTTGCTGTCAACGTCGTATTTATATATATTCTTTGGCTTTGTCAAATTACCGGATTCTCCTTTCCACACTCCCATGACTCGCCGAACTTAATTTCATGGGCCTTCGCATAAGCGTCAAAAAACTCTTGATCAGCGCATGGCGCCAGTTCCCTGTGTAATTCTTCCCGTAATTCATCATTCATCAAATTGACGGCTACGTCAAAATCAATCTCTATTCCATGTTTATTAATTATAGTATTTCTCATAAAATCCTCCATTCTGCAATTAAGCACTTGCGATAATGCGTAGCAATTCTGCAAAGTCATGTTACTTATTTTATACTCGCCACTCTCGTACTTTTGGATAGTCCTAAGATTGACGCCACTCATACTTGCGAGTTCTGCTTGTTTAAATCCGTTGATACTTCGATAATGTTTCAGTTTGTTTTTCATAACCTTCTCCCTTCTCATGCGGTGCAGTCACCGTGGCACCAGCTACCACAAAGGCGGCACTTGCCAGTTTCATCAAATCTTGATTTTGCAGCGGATGCCATCTTTGCCGGTGCGCTAGCATTGATTACGCGATAGGCTGTGTGAACTTCGATTGTTTTAGTTTTTGCATCATACGAGCCATTAACCGTCTTGCAGCTTGCGTAGTTGTTCTTGTATTCAGAGTAGAGCATTCTTACAACTCCACTTGCCGCCTTTTTTTCTTCCATCTCAACGTTGGTCTTTTCGGTTCTCCAGCTTCTCTTTAAGCACTCCGCAAAGGTTTTTTCGTTGATTGTGTTTTTGCTTGTGTTGTAGTTCTTCCACGCTCTTTTCATAATCTCACTTAAGTTGTACTTTTTCATCTTTGTTTCCTCCGGTTCTTTATCTTATATACTTATTATACGCCTATATAGTCGTAAAGTCAAGAGGTTTTTACAGATATATCAAACTTTTTCACGTTTACTCTTAGCTATTTTGGCGAACCGCTCTGGGTAAACCTCTTTATACCATTCGAGAAAAGGCCCGTGCAGTTTTTCCTCCCCTGCCTCCCTCGCTGCCTTTGCCTCATCAAACGTGCCGGATGTTCCGAGGGAATACCACTTTCCCTTGAATCCAATTCCTGCACGATACTTCCCGGTTTTTTTATTCAAATACACGCCTTTTGCTCCGGTCGTGTTATTTTTGGGCATTTTCTTTGACATGATTATTGTCACATTCGTGTCATTCACCAAGCCAAATGTCTCGACCGCCCTCATTGATGCCTTTTCGTTTTTTAAACATCCACAACTAAGCACGCGTCCTTTTTCCAAGCCTTGACGTGCAATGACCTTTATTTTATCACAGTCACATTTGCATTCCCATCTGTCTCGATATCCCCGCTCCCCCGTGGATGCCTTTCTTAGCACCGTCAATCTGCCAAAACGTCTCCCGGTCAGGTCTTGATTGTGTACGACTTTTTTCTCACCAGCTTTGTGCAATGCTTCTCTACGTAGGCAGCCGCATGAGCGTGTATCTCCAATCAGCAGACTTCTTTCCCTGATGTTTATGGGTGGTTTTCCACATTCACATTCACATTGCCACATTCTTTTATAGTCTTTCGTTTTTTCATTCACCATCCCAATCACAGTCAATCTTCCGAATTTTTTGCCTGTCAAATCATTTTTGCAGTTTTGGGGATGTCTGATAATTTCATTCTTCACTTTTATCCCTCGCTGGAATATATTACTGCGTCATCACTAATCATGACCTCACCGCCTACAACTTTTCCGGGCACCGAAAACGGGTATACGGAAAGATCAATAGTGCATTCGCCATCGTCCGTTATGTTATTCCCGGTTCTTCCGTCAACTGCATTCGCGCCGTCAAGAAGCATTTCTTGTTCCTCTGTCCGCAGGCTTCCCCATGTCAATCCTGCGTAATTCTTTGCGACTTCTCGCAAAAGATTGCCCGTGTCAAGAAAATCCTCCATGCGGCATCCCAGCACCAGCGCAAGCTTATACAGCTTTTCGCCTGACATTCCCTCGATGCGTTTCTGGCCTTGTTCAATATTGCGGATCAGGGAATAGGATACCCCTGCCGCTTTTGCAAGTCCGGACTGGGAGTATCCGGCCCGGACTCTGAATTCTTGTAATTTCATATTACACCTCAACTGTTCCATAAGTGTAATTATTAGTTACACGATCATGATTTGTAGCGAAATACTTATAACCGATTACGCTGGCACTGTAAGACGTGATTTCGATGTCTTTCATGTTCCTCCCGGTTGCTTTCTTAACAATTCTTTTCATTTCGGTAATTTCTTTTGCTGTTGGTGTTCTCATAGTTTTATTCTCCTTTTATTGTGTGTTTTGTGCTCCTTAACTTAATACTAGTATAACACTATAGTGTTAGAATGTCAAGGGGTTTTTACAAATATTTTAAACTTTTTTGCATTGAGAAAGAAGAAAAAGACGGGATCGCTTTCCTGTCTCCCACCTATCGACAATTTTTCCGCAATCTGTTATAATTAGAAAAAAAGAAAAGGAGAATGCGAGGTATGAAGAAATTAGGAACTATTTTTATTTTGGCATTTGTTTTATTATCAACACCAGTTATGAATGCGTTTGCCGGATGGGAGGACATTGGTTCTGATTCGTATTACCGCAATGCAGACGGCGAATTGCTCACGGGATGGGTGCTTTTTACGATGGGATGGTTTTATTTTTACGATGATGGAAAAATGGCGCATGATACCACTATTGGTGAATATCAAATAGGAAGCAACGGCGTATGGAAAGATCCGAACACACCGCCGCCATTATATTCGGAAATGGGCGTTAAATGGGAAATATGCAATGCTGACGGGCAGGATGCGATAAATAAAGGAAAGGCAAACGGAACCGTGGTCTATTATGGCGGGTATTATTGGAAAGCCCATACTGCCAGTCCAGCAGAAACCGCTTCATCCGTTGGCGCGCCGCCTTATGGGGGGACGTGGTATCGGTGCGGATCGATTGAATTATCCAAACTCTTAAAAGGTCTATCAGATGGAACAATTGTATATTATGAAGGGGAATATTGGACAAATGTGCATATCACTGGCGAGGATATTTATGTATTAGAGGGCTTGGCAACAATCGAATACAAGGAAACTTATCAAACATTAATGCCGTAATTATTCTTGTCCCTAAGCAAATAATAGAGAAATAAAGGTATGTTACATATAATAGACCCAAAATTATGATAATACAAGAGCCGGTGATTAAATTCACTGGCTCATTTTTTAAAAAGGTATTGACAAGTACTTATAAAGGTGTATAATAGTACTTATAAAGGAGGTGGTGATATGTCGCCAAAGCAGATAGAGAACACCGAAAGAGTGAGTACTTATATCAGAAAGGAGCATTTGGAATCCTTAAAGATTAAGGCAATGGAGAGGGGGTTAAATGTATCAAGCTTGATCAGAATGCTGATCGTAGAGTATTTGAATGAAAAGAAATAGGACACTTGTCGCCTGGTAAGCATAAACAAATGTCCCGATGTGAGATCTCTCTCGTAAATATTATAACACGAGCAGGGATCTCCTGTCAAAGCACAAATTTGAAAGGAGATTTTTTATTATGAACGAGCTACAGATTTTTAACAATCCGGAGTTTGGAGAAGTGAGAACAGTGGAAATTGATAATGAGGCATGGTTTGTCGGCAGGGATATCGCGCTGGCGCTGGGATACAAGAAGCCTTATGATGCTGTGGTTCATCATGTCGACGAAGATGATACCCTAAAACAGGGTATCACCGATGCCATAGGCAGAACACAGCAAACAATTCTCATTAATGAATCCGGCATGTATGCCCTTATCATCATGAGTGAATTGCCCAGCGCCAAGAAATTCAAGCGTTGGGTCACCGCCGAAGTACTTCCGGCCATCCGCAAACAAGGAGGCTATAATCTCCCGCAGCTTACACAAGCCGAAATGATATTGCAAATGGCGCGGAACACGGTAGAACTTGAACGAAAGTTAGAGGCACAGGGACAACTGCTGGAAATCCAAGATCAGCGCCTTGCCGTCATTGAGCAGACAGCGCAGGAATCAGCGACGAAGCTGGAAACCACATTGAAAGTGTTTGCAAACCCGAGCATTGACCACTGGAGCGCTGATATGAACGGCGCAATCAATGTGATGGTAGCGACATATCATTTAAGCCCGGTCAAGTTCCGGGGAGTGATATACAAAGAACTGGAGGAAAGTTCCGGCATCTTATTGGGCAGCCGTTTAATCCGTCGCAGAAAAGATATGGTGAGACGAGGAGCTACTAAAACCGAAGCGAAAACATTGACAAAAATGGATGTTATCAGCAAAGATAAGCAATTGCGGCAGATTTTTGAAGGAATAATAAAAAAACACCAGGCCATATACGGCGTGCAGAGATGAAGGGAGATATAAATCGTGGCAGAACATAAGGAGTACATCAAGTTAATTATGGAAATATTAGAGAGAACTAATAATGTGACACTGACAAGGTGCGCGTACTACTTTGTGAGAAGCATGTGCGGAGGAGGTAAAAAATTATGACCGAACGCGAAACGTATATTAAATCAATCGTGGATTACTTAGAAAGAATTGGCAGTGATACTTTTGTGAGGCGCGTATATGTTCTTGTAAAAAGCGTATACACACAGAAGAGCAGTAAGGTGTCATGAAAAATAAGAGCGAAGCGAAAGGAGACAAAATGACAAGGACGGAAAAATTAGAACTGGAAAATCTGGTGTTAAAAAATATTCTGGATTGCATTTCAGAAAGTCTTGACGAATTAAAGAGCGCCGATTACGACAAAGATGGATATATTCTTTTTGCCGGTAGAGTAACGGCACACATTGAAAAGTATCCCGACTGCGCCAAGTTTGCTTTTGATAATGGGTATACCCTGGACTATAGAAATTCTGCCTTTTTTAAGAATCAGCCGGACGGTCTGCCCGTTGTGCTGTATCCGGTGAGTGCTGGCAAGAGAAAAACGAAATAGATTCAGGCACAAGAGACTTCTTTTTATAGGAGGTCTCTTTTTTTATTGTATTTTTTTAACACTTTTCCTAAGTTTTATAAGCATTATTCAAATGCTTTTCCTTCCCCTAAATCCATTAAAATTAACACATTAGGAATGAACGTGACAGGAGGTTTCAACGTGATCGACAAATTAGACGAAGCCTTGACAGATTTAACAGAAATGACACTTGACGCAATCAAAGAAGCCAAGGAGAAGAAGCATTTCAGCAAGGATTTTATTGAAGCTGCATGTATCGTTTTGTCTATGAGCTACGGGAGGTTTGGAGATGGTAAGTAATTTAATTCAGCCACCGGCATCCAAGAACGCACCGGCCGGCAAGAAAGAAACCGACAGTCATTCAGTCACCGCCGGGAACTGTGCCAGGCTTTTTGTAAATGGGATGGGCGATGCGCAGCGGGAGCGATTCAAATTAATGCTGCAAAGCGGTGTTCAGTGCGGCGAGAGTGTTGCCAGAAGCTATGGCGTGCCGCTGGGTGACTTTATAGCGGAGGTACGGAAAATTATATGAGCGAAAAGCAGTTTATTGACCGGATGACGCGGATCGGATACAAAGAGGCAGAAGCGGAGGATATGTTTGATTTTTACTTATCTATTGATTGCGCGGACAATCTAAATGTTTTGGCATTGATTGGAGAAATACCTATGGGATTACAGGAGGGGCATAAATGAATTATTCTTTTGAAAATGGGACCATAAACAGTTATCCAACCCGCGTTATCGCCGGGAGGGATATCCTGGAATTTCAATCAAACCAGCAGGTCTTGATAGGTCACACACTTGAGTATTGTAACGAACTCGAATCAACGCTAAATGAGGCCATATCAAAGGCAGAGGGGTTCTATAACCGCCTTGTGGAGCTGGGCGACATTATACCGCCGAAGTCAGCAGAAGAGTTGTTGCAGGAGCAGGCAATACAGCAACAGGAAATCAATGCGACTCTTTTGGCAACCATTCAAAAGCTATCTGACAAAATAACCAAAATGGAGGAAAAAGATGGACTTAAATTCATTGGTGAGGACAGTAAGCAAAGTGAGCAAAAACGCAGCAGCAAGGATACAGTCAAACCCCGAAAGCAAACAGATGCTTGATCAGGCCATCCAGGGCGCAAAGCAGTTTGGAAGCAGCGAAGAGGGATTGTACAGAGCCATTGATGCCGTTGGGGGCGCACCCATGGTTAACAGGATATCGACCATACTGGACCGAAATCCCGCCGTCAAAATAGCTGTAAATGGCATTTTATCAAGCAACGGCTTAAGTCTCAACAAAATAAAAGATCGATTTCAGGAATCGCAATATAGACAAGCGCCATCTAATTTCAGCGCAAGCCAGTCTTTTCCCACTCGACAGGCGGGTGCTCCGGTAAATTCGTATCGCGAAAAGCTAGATAGGATGAAATAAAATCAATGTTTATAGGCTTCTGCCTTTAACATAAAAATCATGAAAGGAGATAAAAAACATGGCAAGTTATAGTATCGAGAACGATTCTATCGGCGGCGGTGGCCTCGGTTGGGGACTCGGCGGCGGCGGTGGTCTGGGATTTCTGATCATTATTTTGTTATTCTTCGCTTGCTTTTCCGGCGGTGGGCTGTTTGGCGGCCGTTGTGGTGAAGGACATAATCATGATCGCGACTTTGATGAGGTCCGTAGTCGGCTGACTAATCCTTGCTGCTGCGTAAGCAATTGTCAGATTGATAAGGATGTTGTCACGTCCAGGGATGCCGGTATCATCGAGCAGAACAAAATTTACGAAAAGAATCTGGAAAGAAAACTGATCGAGAAAGACATGGTTATCCAGGAGCAGAAGAATCAGCTGTTTGTCAGCGGCATGTTTGCAGAGCTTCAGGAGAATCTGAACGCAAAATTCGGCATGATCGAGCGCGAACTTGAACACAAGCCCAACGTAACACCCGTATTTGCGGAGACAGTCAGCGCATGTGTTAGAGGCATTGACAGATGCGGACGCGGGGATCGCGATGATCGTGGCAATGGTTGGTGCTAACGAAATTGAATAGCGAATCGTACATTTGCCGTTAAAGTGAAAGAAAAGCGGCATTAGTCGCTTTTCTCTTTTTTCCAATATTTAAGTTCGGCATTCTTGCGGGCTATAATGGCATCGTTTATATCTACACAATATTTAATATGCTTGGACTTTCCATTAATGCTTATCGTGACATGCCATTTATTGCTTCTTTTATCCCAGCATACGCCCCGACATCCGCTTGTATTATCCGAGCGCACCCTTTGATTGCGGTTTTGTTCAAGCCTGTTTGTCCATTGGCAATTAGACGGCGTATAGTCACCATTTACGTTTATACGGTCAATAGTCAAATCGTTTGAATAACCATGTGATAATGCCCAATCCCTAAACGGCTCGAAATCCTGCCACTTGCTATCTATTTTTATGCCCCTGCCGCCGTAATTTATGTAGCTCTTGTCTCTCGGATTTGTGCAACGTTGCCACATATGGATCCAGCATGAATATAATGGAGATTTGCTAATTCCGTGCGTTTTGCTTCTTTTCTGCGTGAATTCACTACGAAAACACCCGCAACTTGTGGACGCACCGCTTTTAAGATGATCTCCTTGCACGATGCGTTCTTTTGAGCATTTGCAGCGACATAACCATCGTGTATTTTTGTTCCTGTCATTCTCGGCGCGTTCAAGTACTACCCACCTCCCGAATTTTTGTCCCGTTAAATCAATGAAATTTGGCATAAAAATACAAACCTCCCGTAATTTGTCGTCCCGAATGTTTATGGTATGGAAGGCGATCGGGAAACCGCCATTCGGGAGCTACCCTATCCATACCATAATTATTATACCATGAAAACCGTACAAATACAAGGAAAGATGAGGTGAATAGATGCCACTACTTCAAGTTTTGGGGTTGTTATACGCCGGAACACTAATTGAGAATCCGGAAAAAAGAAAGAAATTTATAGGAATCATAAACGGCGCAAGCGTAAGTATTGAAAAAGCCGTGAATGGATTCATGGGCAAAGGCGGTGTTGCGGATGAGCCGACAGTGGTTTCGGGCGAGGAAACAACCGATTACCGATAACGAGATTGCTATACGCAGCTCTGTGGGCGCTTGGTGGGGATCTCTTTTGACCGCTACAATTCTAACCGTCGCGGTGAATAATATGTTAATCAACATGAGAACTCTTGAACTGACAAAAGAGAATCTTGAAAACACAAGGTACAACGCTTCGAACACTGCCGAAATGATCGAGCAACTCAAACAAATAAATCAAAAAATTTAAAGGAGAATAAAAATGAGTGCATGCAAAAATTGCTTTACGAAACTTGTGTCAACCGCCATTGCTGTGGTTGGTACTGATCTGCAAATTACCGTAACCGGCCCCACGGCCTTGGAACCGAGCACAAAATACTGCTTGGTGTTAACATCCCCACTGCCGGAGGCCGGAGAAAGCCTTCCTGTTACAATATTATTGTCAGGGGAAACGGTTGCTATCCCGCTGCTTAAGACTGTTTGCAGAATCACAACGAGCTGCGGAAAAACAGCACAATGCACCTTTGGCGATCAGGAATTCGGGATTGATCTGCCGGAGCGTGGCCGGACAAGAATCCCGCTGTACTTGAATAACAATATGGCTGATTTCTTCGATCTTCGTGGAGTGGAACATTTGCGCAGATGCCGGGAGGTGTAGGCTATGTATACACAAAAATATATCGAAAAATTAGATATGGCCATTGACGAATTGGTTAGGTCGGAGTCCAAAGGGCTTACCAAGGCGGAACACGATCTGCACGTGTTGCTCGAAAACAGAAAGCATATCGAGAGATGGAAAGAGATGCAGAGCGGCACGCACAAAGAGATGATGGACGGCAACCCGCGGACATCTTATTTCTAAGGAGGTAGAAAAATGGTCAATAAAGCCGACTGCATAAGACAGATTCAGAATACCGTGAATTATCTGTATGCATTTGAAGAATTTGAAAATACAGCGTTTGTCAAGGCCTTATCAATGGGCATCCAAGGGAAAAAGCGCGAGGCACGCATGGAGGGTACCAGAGATGAAAATATCCGAAAATACCTGCAATCAGAAGCGTTCGATTTGTTCGAGGTTGAGATTTATCCACAAAAAGCAAACGCGTCGTTTCCGAACGTCAACAGTGTTGAAACATTTCTGACGGAGTACCGGAACGGGCTATGGGACATGTACTGGAAAATAATGGAAAGCGCAAATATGTTTGCGGCACCACTGTGTCTTAGGGATTTGGCCTGTCCGCTCTATGAACGTGGCAGCTGTATCAAATGTGCTATCGTGGACCTGAACCGCAAGATCAAGAGATACGCCGATATGAAAGCGCAGGGGACTGCCCTGCATGATCTCTACATCTATGAGACGACAGAATACAATAATCACGATGCGGCAGAGAAAAAAGAAGAAAAGATGGGATACAAATATTGATGCTCTGTACTACAAATTTACCCCCGCCAGTCTTAACTCCAGCGGGGGTTCTCTTGACAATCTGTTTCTTAATAAAGTGTATCATCTGTAGTCATTTGTACCGTATTAGATGCCCGACTGTCTATTATCGTGTTGCATTTCGTGTTGCATAGCATTACATTTACTCATTTTTTGTTCTATTTTTACGGTATATATTATGTACTTCGTTATCCGCAAAGCGCTTAAGTACGGGCATTCGTTGAATTTGCTTTGTTTTTCAACTTTCCAATTAACGGGCTTTTAACCCGTATACCGTTATTTAAAAGTGGCGTATTTACGTTGAATTTCCCGGTTCGTGTTGTTTTTCGTGTTGCATGAACAATAAAAATTCATTTTTTGAATCTTCCGAATCTTCTTTTTCAAACAAGACAAGCCACGCTTGATATTTTTTTTGGTCAACTTCGCCGACCTCTGGTTTTATTATATTTTCAAAATAATTATCAATCATGGCATCCACTTTTCTCCGTTCGTCGGGAAGCGTCTGCATATATACGCGTTTCATTATCCGATCAGATTTCCAACCTCCCCTTTCTTGCGCATATTTATCAGGTATTCGAAGCAGAGCCATTATAGACGCGCTAAGGTGGCGCAGATCATGAAAGGTCATATGCGGTAGGCCATTGTCGTTCAATAATCGAATCCACCGTCGGTACAAAGTGTGTCCGCTCATCGGTACAAGTATATCACCATCTACCTGGTGAATCAACTGCATAATGTAAGGTGGAATATGATGGGTACGATTCCGGTATTGATTCTTCGCCATGTCCTTGCGGATGGGCTTGCCGCAAACATCAACAATAACCTCTGCGATCCTGATACAATCCCCTGATATAGATTTTGATTTTGTCAAACCGCGCACTTCTGACATAGAAAATGATAACCATGCGGCTAATAATACGGCTAATTCAATTTCGGTACCACGAATGATATCTATCACGGTTTTTGCCGGCAACAATTCCGGTACCCGTTCTTTTATTGGAGGCAATTCCACCTCACATACAAGCTCTTTGCGATACTTTTTCAAAACAGCAGCAATAAGAGCCCACTCATTTCTTAATCGCTTTGCGGAGATAGTTCTAATACCGTTTTTAATAGATTTTCGCTGCGATTCCATGTTGACTGCTTCCTGTAAAATTTCTTCATCAAAATCCTTTAACTGCATGTCCATCAAATCGCGAAAACCGCATTTCTGGATGCATCGATAATCTTGGATAGTCGTGGGGGAGCGCTCTAGTGGGATGCGACTGTCTATGTATTTGTCAATAGCTTCTGTGAGCGTCATATCGCCATGTATTGCCGGTTTCTTTGCTGGAGTCTTACCTTTATCCATCTGAAACTGCGCAGCCATATACTGAGCCTCTTTGGCGCTGCCGGCCGTAAAAGATTCATACACCCGCCGTTGTTTCTGCTTTCCGTTCCCGTCCAGCACTGGCTGACCGGTTGCTTCATAGACCGGTTCGCTATGGCTGTAGGCCAAACACCGCCAGGAGCCACTTGGTAGTTTTTTTGCTTTTGCCATTATCGTCCCTCCCTGACCCTGAGTATAAAAATGCACCCTTGCCGAAAAAATTCCATTAGCAGCAGGGGCAAATTTAAGGTTTGTGGTAAATACTTTTGCGTGTCGAAACAAGTCGAACCTGTGTTCTATTTTCCTGTTGACATGATGTTGGTGTGCAGTTATAATATACACATCGGCAAATCTGTAATGAATATTTGGTTTGCCAGTAGTGAAAGGGGTGTGTATACGTGGATAGTCTCAAAAACGAACTGCATGAATTGATTGACAAAATACATAGCGCAAAATTCCTGAAAAGTCTCATTAGTTTAATCAGGAGTGTTTTAGAGAGCGAGGATTAGTCTTCGCTCTCTTTTTCTACCCTTTCTACTCTGTCGATACAAGCCTTGAATTCCTCATAGATGCTTTCCCATTGTTCGTCCGGAAGTGTTTCTACTATCTTTAGAAGCATTGTAGCCATATTCTTCTTAATGGGACTTCCCACTTCCATTATCTTCCCGAAGCGTCCATATGTTTCTTCTTCTATGGAAAGATCTTTTTTCATATTGCCCTTGCCGGTCCGCAACCAAACTTCACTTATACTTAACTTTTCGCATATTTTCGAAATGTGTATGTCTTTGGGGCTCCTTGTTCCCAGCTCCCACATTGCTACCGTGGACGAACCGACCAATATTTCCTTGCTGAATTCTGCTTGGCTCATATTAAGACTTTCCCTTACTTTTTTTATACGCTCTTTCAAATTAACACCTCCTTATAAATATAATATATCATATTTTCGCTCACTAAGCAAGTAAAAATTAAAAAAAAGTGTTGACATCTTACTCACGCAGTGGTAATATATACTTACAAAGCAAGTAGGGAGTGAGGTGAGATACATAATATTGAAAATCAAAGATGTTGAAAGAAAGGAGACTATGAACGAGTTAATTAGAATCAATTATGAATCAGAGCAGCCGACGGTATCAGCGAGGGATTTATATGATTTGCTTTCAAGTGAAAGCGGATTGGCAGGAACCGAGAGATTTAGCAAGTGGTTTGAACGATATGCCGGATACGGATTTCAGCAGGGAATCGATTTTTCAACCCCGAACAAAAAAGTACGGGTTCAAATGGAGGGACACAGAACCGTATCGAGGGAGATTGAAGACTATGACTTATCGGTTGACATGGCAAAACAAATTTGCATGCTCCAAAGAACTGATAAGGGAATGGAGATAAGACAACACTTTCTCGATTTAGAAAAAGCTTGGAACACTCCCGAACAGGTCATGGCCAGAGCATTAAAGATGGCCGAGCAATCCATGGCCAGTTTGAAAGACCGCTGCCGGTTCTTGGGTGGACAGGTAGTGGAGCAACAGAAAGTAATCGAGCAGTTGCAACCAAAGGCATCGTACTACGACTTGATTCTCCAGTGCAAGGATTTGATTGCGACAACGATTATCGCCAAGGATTACGGGATGTCGGCGATAGCGTTCAATAAAATGCTTCACGAAATGGGAATTCAGTATCAGCAGAGCGGAACTTGGGTTTTATATGCAAAATACCAAGGACAAGGGTATTTGAAGCCAAAAACTCATAATTACGCCGATGCCGCAGGTATTCAACATTCAAGAGAGCATTCCTATTGGACGCAGAAGGGCAGATTGTTTCTTTACGATTTATTGAAACAAGAATGTATATTGCCCTTGATGGAAAGGAAGATTGCTTGAAAATAAAAAAAAGAAAGTGAGGTGAGAAAGTGAAAAAATCCAAAAAGTTGAAGGAACGCCTTGATCAGATTGAAGAAATCTTGAACGGGACGGATGAATTGTCCCCTAAAGAGAAGCAGATGTTATTCACAACAATATCTACTATATTCAATCTGCATACCATCGCAAGTGATGAAAAAGTAGGATAAGAAAAGGAGAAAAACTATGAAAGTAACAATCAAAGCAACACCCAAAGAAATCGCCACCCTCATAATTGAATTACAAGGGCGGCAGGCAGCCCCAGTTTATGAGACATTTGCGCCGAAGCTAAAGCTTTCGCTTAATCCGAAAGCCACTCATGATACTGCCGAAGAATCTTAAGCGTCATTTCGATATTGGAATTCAATACAAATGACAAGAATTCCTCAACGGTTTCGTCCGTGAGGGGTAGCCGGATTTGAAGCATCCGTGCATTTAATTCCCTCGACCATTCATCCTGATGTTCTTGGGTGATTGACTGACAGAAATCGTTAAATGATTTCATCGTAATTTTCTCCCTTCTTTTGTACTCGGCATGCCAGTACCTGTACTTTGATTATAGGAGAACTTGGAGAAAATAGCAACAAGTGTAACCAGTAATTAATATAATGCAACAATTGTCAAAAAGGAGATGACATTATGCCAGCAATTAAACCAAGTCAAGAAAAACAGGCGCTAATCATAGCCGCCGGGGAAATCAACGCCAACATTTCCCGAAGTCATTTGTCACGACAGCAAGTCATGACAATCTGCGGATTCTGCCAGCAAACTTATTATGACCGTCAGGACAGCCCGAACAACTACCGGCTGGTGGAATTACAGCGGTTGGCTCGGAAAACGAACATGAATCCAATGCAGGCCGCCAGTATTGTTCTCGGTAGGCGGGTGACATTGAATGAGATTATGAATTGCTAAAAACGCGATGGATACGCATGGTTTGGCCGAGGGCGGCGTTGATTAGCAAAGGAATGGCAACGCAATGAGATGCGATGGTATAGCTTTGTATGGGGTGGCAATGGAGTGGCTTAGGGTGGCGATGGCAAAGCAAAGCGATGGTTGGCAGAGCAAGGCAGGGCTACGAACGGTAAGGGCAGTGCTAACCGCCGATTGGCAAAGGAGCTGCTCGGCAAGGTAGGGCGTTGCAAAGGCATTGCAGGGCACGGGGCGGCAAGGGCGAGGCGCGGAATGGTGTCGCAAAGGGTGGCATGGCAAGGGAAACGCAGCGCGTTGCAAAGGCATAGCGCAGGATAACATGGCGGAGTATGGCAAGGGCGCAGCAAAGCAAGGCAAAGTGCTGCAAAGGAGTGGCGAAGCTGTGGGTAGCAGCGCAAAGGCAGAGCATCGCTGGGCGTGGTTGTGGATAGTCTTGAATAGCCGAGGAACTGCACAGCCAGGCCAGGCAGGTCACAGCAAAGGAACAGCCGTGCACAGTGCAGCAGCGCAAAGGAAAAGCCTAGCCCAGCAACGCAAAGGCACAGCACAGGATTCAAAAACTAAAACATCAAAAAGAAGAGGAGAGCAGAAATGAAGGAATTAAAAGTAAGAATAACATTTACGGAGGAAATTTTAGGAACGGCAAGCAGTGATCCGGAAATTCACAGCACTTTTATCGCATCCAACGCACCCGACGCACCGACACGTGCCGAAGAAGTCGCAGCGGTTGGAGTTGACGAAGTGATTGAAAAATCAATGACCATCTTCCCGCGCAACAAAGAGGGACATCCCATCATGTGGGACTATCAAGTGAAGGGATTTTTTAAAGATGCCTGTGGCTGCTTGCGGAAGGTGCCCAATTCGGCTTCATCGAAAATCAAGGCATACAAAAAGGAAATTGATGGATTGATTTTCGTAAAAGAGCGGATGATACCAATTGTTTTTACCGGAGAAATCGGAAACTGCCAGCGTCCGCTAAGAGGGCAA